>OIWV01000023.1_pt1 | contig 121220 bp, 147 predicted proteins | sample 1587751 | NCBI WGS metagenome assembly OIWV01 (sample SAMEA3888913, study PRJEB22519) | human gut metagenome | biome: human gut; feature: human-associated habitat; material: faeces | place: Denmark | collected 2010
ACTGATAATCTGCCTTCTTGATTTTTGCGTTCTGTCCCGCGCTGACTGCACCAGCTGCACCAAGACCCAACATGCCTAAAAATAACGAAATAGCTCCACTCATGATAGTACTCCTTTATGTTTTTTATTCAAACAAATCATTTCGAATACGCGGCATATAAGACCGCTTTTCAGATCGATCAAAAACTTTTTGCAGTTTCCCTGTGCCCCAATCTCCTCTGTCAAACTCCATAACACACTCGACAAGCACTTTTACATCTTTGCATTCTCGTCGTTTAAGCAACGCTTTTTGCAATTCTGTTTCAAGATAGCACTTTCTAACCGCATTCGCCTTTGCGAATTCAATGGCATGCTGAAGATCAATAATTTCGAGGCTTACATCGTTTAGCTCTTTACAAGCATCAACATATAATGACTGAATCGATCCAAGAGTCTCGTCTACAATCAACAGTGCCTGCTTCAGATTATGTAATGTCTCCCCTTCTTTGATTGGAATGCCAGCATCATACTGTTCCTGTTCAGCTCTTCCAACCTCAGCCATCACGGTCGTTTCTATCCGTCCAAGAATCTCTGAGACACTTTTTACTTTGAATCCTTTATCCTGTAATGCCTTTGGTAGACACGTGATTGTCGCTTGTGCTTTTTCAGCCGGAAACAGCAATGCGTCACCAAGGCTGTCCGTTGCGACCAATAAGTTCTCGCTGTTTCTTTTAATGTAGCACGCACCGTTTGTAATAACACAGTTCATGCGCATCCTCCTACCTTATTATAATAGGGGCTTGCAGATCAATGCTCCCGCAGTACTACAGACTGCCCCTTTTTCAACACCCAACAGTTCTTGCCGGCATATGCGCAATCTTCACAATGACCGCCACATTCGTTTGCGTCTGCCGGTGCATCGCAAACTCCATTTTTGAACGATACATAAGCAACTGGTAAATTATAGGTGTTATCCATATTATAACCCGGCCATTCTGAAAATAAAATATGTAAATTTTTGGGAATTTTCTTTTTCGCTGCCAAATACTGGTTAACGATTTTATACTGTTTTGTGAACGCCAGGAAGTGAGTATGCGGCAACTTACGAGCGACGCGGCACATCATCGCAAGATAATCCTGACTGATAATGTCTCCACTGACATGCCACCTAAAATAAAAAGACCCGTAAGCTGCAGCAATTGCTTGCTGTTCGAAGCTGTCAGGGTCTGTCAACCAAAGATTCAGGTTGTTTTCATATGCGTTTTGTACCGTTCGTCGCCAATCGAAATGACTAACATAGCACGTCTTCGCACAAGGCACGTCAGGCGCACAAGTAACCACTCGTGGCATAGAGATGGATTTAACATTACCCATCTTGCTGTTTGCGTTCGACACTGACAGCTTCAACATATTCAATTTTTACACCCTCACTTTAAGAGGGCGCACTCCTTCCTTATAATTATATCATCCTAATAGTACAATAAATTACACTTTCAAAACCGGCTCATCAGGCATTAAGGGTTCAAATTTCGATTCCACGTCCAGATCATAATGATATGGGATGCCAAGACGATCTAATTCTTCCTTAAAAATTTCAGCCAATTCATCTGGCGAATAGTCTTCAATTTTCATTTTACACCACCTTTAGCGCCTGCTCATTGATAGTCATGGCTAACTCATTGACCTGTTTCATATCAACTCGGTCAGGCAGCTCTGTTTCTTTCTTGTCTGCCTGCAATCTTGCCTCATAAATAGGAATCGTATGCTTGCGCAACTCTTCGTAGTCGTAGTCCCCGTTTCGAATCTGCATCAAAATATCGTGCTCAGCCCCACGATAAGTGTTGATCTCACCTTTTTCTAAGATGTCAAACAACATATGATATAAGCGAATCACATTCATTACGATCTTATTGAAACGTTTTTCTCCACATGGAATATACGGTTTAACATTTGGATTCACGCCAGATACTTCAACTTCATACAGGTACGCACGCCATTTAGCATCTGCTTCTTTAATTAACTTCCCTGCAAATCCACCAAATGAATAAATCACACGCTTTGATAAAAACAAATTCTTATTATCGAACAACAGCTTTGCGGTCGGGCTGTAAGTGATAACAAGCTCGTCTGGATTACCAAACTGTTCCAGCATGTTTGGATTCCCGCTACACAATAACTTCGCAGCCTTGTTGAAGCTAAATACCGTTGTATCCGTCATCGTATCTACACGATGTTCAAACTCACCCAACCCGAGTAGATCCTCTTTGGAGTTCAAAGCGACACCGCGAATATCAACATCTGATCCTGCTACATTCGTTCCATAAGCATGGCTGCCGCCAATGGTCAGAAACATCAAATGCTTGCCAAGGTGAGGATCAGTACGTAGAAAATCATAGGGTTCGCTATCAATGATACGTTGTAATTCTTCTCGTGTCATTTTACCACCTCTTTACGCTTTAGATTATTAACATCACAGCAATAAAACAAAATGCCCATGTCGGAACAATTAACCATGCCCAATCAAGGCAAAAATCAATAAATTGAGATAATAAAATATAGTTCATCATAACCCTGTTTGAACCGTATCAAATTCGATCGTCTCTCCTGTTTCTTTATTGACGCCATGTCCTACCACATGAACGATATAAGCCGGCCAGCGTTCTTTGTTTTCATCAATGGCGATACGAACAACACCTTTGAAATTTTTGATCCAAGTTGCACACCAAGGCTTTTCAAGATGATCATTATATTTTGGATTAAACTTTAAGACAGAGACCAAATCAGCCACACATACCATACCGGCATCTGCACAGAATCCGCCCAGTTTAACATTCGTTTCGGGCACGAATGTAGTACAACGCCAATCACCGTAGTAAGTATTGGACTCTATTCCAATGATGCCATGATTGCTGATATCGCAACATTCAAATTTTCTCCGTTCGTCATTTGACATATTATGAGACAGATAACATGGATCTGTAATGATAATATCTCCATCAAACTCCATAATACGATCTTCTGCTTCAAGATAACGATCTTTATATTCTAAGAATTCTTCATATTTTTTTGCCATATCTCGCAGTTTTTCAAATTCCTTCGAGATTTTCTTCAGCGCTTCATCGGAATCCGCACCCATTTCGATATCATGGTTAACATACCATTTCACAAAAAAGGAATCACTATCCGTTTCTGTGACCAATCTATGTACATCGAAACTGTCTGGTTCCTCGTTAAGCTTTGCAAGCGCCTCAAACAGTTTTATTTCGACATCAGCAACACGACGATCAATGGCGCTCTTAGCCCATTCAGGAATTCGATTCCATTCATCTACCAATGCCTGTGGATAATCTTTAAACTGTTCATGATATTCTTTATTTTTCTGTTCCACCCATTCGTGTGTCATAATTCACCTCAAATAATCAACTCATAAATCTGACCAAAGTAGCGGCAAAACTGTAAACCATCCAACGTCTCAATTGCTGAATCGAGCGCAAAGAAATGCACTTCGGTCGGATCAAATAAAAGCTGCTTGATGTTTTTCACATCAATATCGTCATCTTCAAATCCAGCATCCAATCTATCTTGCTTAAATTCTTCATCAGATTCATATGTAAACATTACATCATTGTAGACTTTTTCCGTATCGAAATCGATTGTTAGATCACCTTGCGACCAGTGCTCCAATTCTTCCATACCATCGTCCGTGATTGCAATCAAACCATAATTTCTGTCGATATCATCATTAAATGTTTCATTCGGATATTTTTTCTTGAACGTTTCTCGGTCGCGAATACTCACTCCACCACCGCATTTCTCAAGCTGTCTTGTAATGCGAAGAATAAGTTCGTCCTTGCTAGTAGAATTAAACCAATCTACATTGTCGATGATATCTTTTGCGTCCTGAAGGGCACTCGTAGTGTATGCAGACCAATGATAATAGATCTTAGCGATATCTTCATCAAAAGCATGAATCGTAATAACTAATCTCTGTCCCATTACTTTAATTCTCCTTTTTGATATAATCGTTTTTTATATTCTTCTGTACGTCGATGTGCCAGTCGTTGAGATTCTGAGTCAAGAGCGTAAAACATCCAGTGGTCCTTTATGTATTGATCGTTTTTTGCTTTTGTTTCTGGATTCACAATCAACGCGATTGTTTTATGGCTCACATTGTATTCTCTAGCCAAACTTCTAAGCGAACATCCACCAGTTTGATATTTTCGTAGAATTTCCTTTTTCTTTTCGCTCGTAAGTTTTACTCGTCGATCTTGGATCTCTGAAAGCCGCACGTTTCTCCATTTATTTGACATCAACAGCCTCTTTTGCCTCACGAAGCTGTCGCATATTGTCCCAGATGATAAAATCGAACTCATCGTTTTCTGGAATATTGCAATCATAATCGTCTAAAAACTGCTCCGCAACATCTTCTGCGCAATCCAAAATTTCACTGTAAGTAACGCCATACTCTTCTTTGAACGCCTTTTCGTCGCAATCGCATGAATTGAACATGTCGTAAATGTGGCCCTTTGCGTCCTCAACTCGATATTTGAATTCCTGATATCGATATGCTGCCTCAATTTGATCTTCAGTCATTTCGTATGTAATATCTGCCGTCGTACTTTTTACCTTCATCAGTTAGCCTCCTCTATAATTTTGATTCGATAATCATTGTCTTTGATTTTGTCGCGGACAATCATTCCATCTTTATCGAAATCTATAATTGACAGTCCAGCAAGAGCTAGTCCAGACTGAATCACATCATATAAATCATTAATGTCATTCATCATTTTCTCCATCAACTTCGATCGACATCAATTCGTCTTCATAATCGTTCATTTCATTCTCGTTATACATGATTTTTGCGATTCTTTCCGCTTCTTCTTTTGAGTCTGCCTCAATGACAGTCTCATAGTATCTAATTGCAGAAGCATATACCGTATATTTCATACTACACCTTAAATTCCATGCTTTAAACAATAGTGTCCATAAGATAATCCTTCCGCGTCGGCCTTTCTTACAATATCCAGAAATGCTTCACGAGTTTTGTCTTTGGATTCTTTTTCTGCCCGCTTTTTCTGATTACAACGAGCAACCTTTTCTCTATTGACAATTCGTCGACACTCTTTGCAATATTTCATTCCACATTTGGGCCCATACCACGTAATTCCACATCTTTGACAGCTAAGTTCTCCATATGCAAGCATTTTTATACTCCTTCAATATGGCTTGCCATCATGTCTGCCGTGTGCGTCCAGAGCACGTTTGGATATTTTGCAATGGCGTTGCCATAATACTTCCACTCGTTTGTATCGGTCTCATATGCGCCCATGTGCCAGCGGATACAAGCGATCTCCTCTTGGGTCAAGGTAACACAACTCGCCAGCATACAAATGGACTTTTCACCGTGATGACTGTAGATCGAATCATTTGTATAAACGTACTGATAATCATTTTCTGTGCTAATCAGCTTGTATTGATCCATTTTGCAAACATCGTGTAGCAGGCCAACAATGAACGAAGAGCCGGGATTGTCCCACTTCAAATCAAGTTTCTCCGTTAACATCATAAGATTTTTTGCAACGGCCAAACTGTGTTCAGCTAAGCCGCCGGGGTAGTTACCGTGATATTTGGTAGAAGCCGGGGCGTCCCAGAATCCGTATGTATTAAGAAAATCCTTTACGATAATTGCTTTAGCTGGCATGAAATATTTATCAATCAGCTGATATGCTTCATTCTTAATGTTTTCCGCGTTCATTTTGCTCCACCTCATTCTTCAATAATGTTTCCATCTTCAAAACGAATAGCAGCGACATAGTTTTCCTGCCCTTGCTGAAAACCAACCGTTTGGATATTTTTAAATGTAGAATTGTATTCGGTGATTGAAATCAGATCATTCCAATCAACTGTTTTTCCGTCTTTAGAGAAAAAGACACCAAGACCCGGATAATCGTCCGTGGCTCCAGTTGGTAAACATACAAAATATCCGTCAGGAATTGCAATCTTTGGAGTCGTTTCATCAATTACAAACATAATCAAATCTCCTCAAAACAGTCACAGTCAGAAACAATCTCGCTCGTAACATCTTTCTCGTATTTTTCAGAATCTCTGCAACAGCAATAATAGTGTTTTAGAAACGGATTTTTATCATCGACATCAATCTTGTCATTGGGAAGCGGAAAACTGTATTTATCTCCAAGATAACCACAATCTGCACACTTCGTGACGGTATCTTTTTTAGTCCTGAGTTCACCAATAACTCTCTTGGCCCAGTATTCAAAATCTGCCACAACATCATCATCCATTTCATATAGGTAATAGAAGTCGAGTTCACCGTAATTGTCGATACGATACATTGCCTTTACAGTTCCGTATTCTGGATTGTGTCCGTCAATATATCCAATTCTATTATATCCATTGTGGGATTCTGTCTGAATAAGAGTCCACATAATTCAATTCTCCTTTACAATTTTATTCTGGTAGCGGTTATGTCTACCCTAGTACCGCCAATCACCTAGCATTCGGACATTAGCCGAAAATAATAATCTCTTCCATTGATTACACCTCAATGTCAATATCAAAAGAAGAAGTTCCGTCTTCATTCTCCCGGTAGTTCATTTCAGCGAGAGAGTCCATACACTCCTTTAACTTCTTTTGCGTGTTCTCTACATCCGGATGGCTTAGAAGATACCGGAGTCGTTTTGCTCCATCAGCACTCAAAATAATATCTTCATTAACGTAGTGCATTTTATTCCTCGTTCACGATCTCGATCTGGCACATCTTCATAGCTGCCAGCGCATTCTTGTGGGACTCAGGAGTAACACCAGCGCAGCAGCTTGCATCCACAATGATAGGAACCTCAGGTAGTGCTGCCTTAAGCAGAAGCGCGTTCGAAATGACACAGATATCCGTGCAAAGGCCGACCAGAGTGATGGAATTGATCTCAAAATCTGCCATTTCTCCAATTGTAGAGAAATGAGAGTCGCATAAATCTTCCATTAGCAATGTCGAACCGAAAGTTCTCTTTTCGTAAATTTTTGCTTGTGGATCTTTCATTTCCGGCAAAAGATCGTGTTCGATTTCATCAACAAATAACCAGCCCCTCGTATGTTCGATACAATGTTTTACAGGAAGATGTTTGCCTTCCTGAGTTTCGAGGTAGTTGTCATAATGCGTATCCTGCGTATACAGAATTTCACCATTCCAGTTCTTGATCTTCTCCATGACCTTTGGCACAATGGCCTGCGCTTCAGGAGTACCCAGCGAACCGGTGACAAAATCATTCTGCATATCGACAACGATCAGAATATCAACCTTTGTCTTTTCCATTACCAACTCCTCCTTGATTAGCCCCACCAATTAAACAAGGTTGGGTCATACATAGGCATCGGCAAATCCTTAAACAAATTTGCCTCGTGCATCCGATCGATCTTGGCAGCAGTTGCAGTGTCTCCGCCAAACTCGCCAGTGCGAATATATTTGTCGAGGAAATCATAGGTGAAGCCGAAATTATCCTCGTCGGTCTTTCCAGTCAGCCCATCTGCAGGCGCTTTCTCGATGAACTTTTCAGGAAGACCCAACTCACGACCAACGGCTTTTACCTCAGTAACAGTCAGCTTACTGAGAGGACTGAACTGGCCAAATCCATCTCCTCCAACAGTTTGCCACCCGACGAAATTTTCTGAAGCGTTACAAGTGTTGGCCACTCGCCCATTCATACTCTGAGACACCATGAACAGAGTCGCCATACGAATTCGTGCCGGCAGATTCACACGAGCCTGCTTGGAATCACATAGACCAGCTGCCCGTCCATTGGCCAGCAGCGCATTCACAGTCTCAGCGATATTGATCTCAAAGGACTTGATACCTAGATGCTTAACCAAATCCCGCGCTACATCGATGTCGTCCTGCACCCCTTGCGGCATCAGAACGCCGATCACTCGACCATTACCAAGCGCTTCACAGCACAGAGCTGCCACAATGCTGGAATCCTTGCCGCCAGAAATACCAACCACAGCATTGCAGTCAGGACCATTCTTGCGGAAATAATTCTGAATCCACGTAATGATTTCATCCTTTGTCTTTGCTGCATCAAATTCATACTTGCGCATATTACTTCTCCTCCAGTTTCCATAGTTCTACGTCGACACCTTGAAATGTAGTATCGATTATTTTCTTAACTGTATTCCAATCAGCCCCACCACGACAACACCCAATCTTATATGGCATTGCTACTTTGAAGCCCTTGCTTCTTGCTTTTGTTGCGACAGTAGCGAAAGCGTGTTGTAGTGCAGCAAGATCTGTGTATTGTTTTCCATCATATCCGTAATTGTCTTGTGCAAAACAATTAACGATACAACGATCATCAGACACCTTCACGAATTGAGCCGTACCCAAGAGAGTATGGTTGTGGTTCGTAATTGCGTTATAGCATCTTTTCAAATATGCGTAATACACTTCTGGATAACGCTCGCGAACTTCTTTGGCAACACCTGACCCCATTACACCCTGACAATTCACCTGATGGCAAATAATGTCGGCATCGGAATCAAATACGTTGCCTTCTTTGATTACAACAGCCATTAGAACTTCCCTCCCCACAGTCGGTCACGAACTTCTTTCAAACTGTACTCCTTGACCATCGCGCCATTACGGAATACGGTTTGCAGCATGTTCCCGTCAGAATGAGCGGCGTGATCCATTAGGCCATCAGTACAAACCAGCTTTCCAGAATCATCCTTAGTGACATAACACATACCCTTCAGACTCTTCTTAAAGTGATCAGTGTCGGTCTTGGGGTCCTTGAAGATCTGAATCTCCTTGCCATTGACCACGCCATAAGTTGCCTTGACTGCCATACCAAAAGTATCACGGGTGAACGGCTTCAACTGACCATTCTGCTCGATGCACTGCATGGAGAAAGAACCAACGCCGAGACTGACATTGTTGCAGGCGAAGCCGTGTGCTTTGAGTTCTGCATAAATCTTTTCGCAGCGCTGCACCGTAATGGAATCGCCATACAGAGCCTTTACATGAGGGTCTAGCACCTTATAACCCTTACTGTTAACCGTGCCGCCGAAGATGTCCCACAGATGATAGACGGTCTGCGTAACGATTTCGACCGGATCGCCAGAGTCACCACGGATTAGCAGCGTACCATTATGAGCCATGATTTCATCCTTGAGCTGCGGCAGGATATTATCGACCAGATTCCAATAGTCGTAGGAATCAGATACCATGCTGAAGCTCATATTGGGATACAACTCAGTCAGTGCCCGGCGGATGAAAGTGATCTCATCGCCATCGACTGCGAAGTTGGAACACATGACGCTATGCTCGGTACTAACAGCGCCAAACGCGACCGGCTCCTTAGTGCAATCACAGTGATACATCTCTTCCAGATACGGGATTGCAGGAACAGTGGCCGTATTCAAAAAGCTTAGACACCACCCAGCGCTGGATTTGACAGCAGACTGCATACACTCCTGACCACGGAAACTGAAATCGCCCAGAGCACGAGCATGAGGCACACCATCCTCGACGGTTTCATCGTAATACTTGTCCACGATATCACGATACAGAGTACCAACCGTCGCAGAAATCATCGGATGCCACAGCTCAGAACTCATAAATGATTCGAGGAACTGCGGAACCCATGCAAAATCAGGATGCGTATTGCTCATCTCAAGGAACGGTACATGAATGGGGCAGCGAGTACCCTCGGGCAGTGCTTTGATCTCGACAGGAAGATAGCCCAGGTCATGCAGGGCAGCAATCTTATCGATATCATAAGCGTCCTTGCCAATGGTTGCGTCCAGGACACGCTGATAATTTGAGACAACCCACTCCTTTGGGAAATCAAAAAACCAACGTTTAAAATAATTCTGCAGATAATTCTTGCAGAACGCCTGAACACCAAACACAACGACTTCATCCACGCCATCCAGACGGCTCATGCGCGGAGTAAAATAACTGACCAGCTTAGTGGTGCCGGCCGGAAACTGCTTACTGTGAGTCGTCTTGTAGAAATCACATAGTAGCATCGGGTTAATATTGATCATTCTAAATATCTCCTTTATTTTACTGGGTCGTCTGGTCTAAAAAATGCGGGGCGCTTCACATTCGGATGCGCTTCATCGACATACGCCTCATACACTGCATTAAATTCAAATCCAAAATTATCTTTGATAAGAGGTATTTTAATATACAGTGTTGCATAATAATCTGACGAATCAAAAAAACGACCACCAACCTCAATGTCTTTGAACTTTCTCATTCATGTTCCTCAGATATCAAGCTTTAGAAGAAAAACATCCACGATTTTTGAAACAACAGACTCATTACTCTTCCAAGCGTAAACGTCATCAGCGTTGATATAAGATCCATTTTCTGTGTACCAGCACTGTTTGTTGTGATCATAATGACCTTTTACGATATACTTCCCTGCCAGATTCACCTTGAACATCACAACCTGACTGTTCATTGCAGGAAGTGCTTTATCTGTATCAATCCAAAACATATTTAGTCTTCATCCCACTTGTGTTCCAAAACAGTGATCTTGTCGTGATGGCCGGTGAAGATACTATCCGTGGTATAGACCATATGAATCAGCTCCGGGTCGTCAAACAGATGGCCGCGTTCCTGATTCAGAATACTGTTCTCGCAGTGGCTGACATACATATCGATATCACCCGCACCCAGTTCCTTCAGCTTCTTGGCCGAATAGTACATAGTGCCGCCGTAAGAGCAGATATCATCGATCATCAGAACTTTGCCACCCTTGGGAGGATAACCGGTGACATCCAAGCCGAGAATCTTTCCGGTCTTCCAGTCACGCTTCTTGTCTCCGTGAATGATATAAGCCTTACAACCCACACGATCGAGTGCCCAGTGAACAGTTTCCTCGTATCGTTTCATTGCGCCGGCATCCGGGAAGTAGATTACATCAGGCTTACTTTCTTCGATTGCCTGACAAATCTCACGAATCGGAGTGTGTACTTCACAACGATCGATCAGAGCCGGAGCCACATCGCTGTGAGGATCAAATACAACAACGCGGTTAAATCCGCACCGATTGATCTCATCGGCAAACCACTTGAGAGTAAACACATCCTCATCGTGATAAGCGCGATCCATACGGGCGTTCGGAATATACGGCATAAACAGCTCGACTTCTGCCCCGTTATCCTTTGCGTCCTTTGCGATCATAATGACTGTGGGGAGCTCTGCCATGGATTCAAACGTCCAGACGATATTGATCGCATTGAGATAATTGATAGCTTTATCCTTCTTAATCAGCGGAGTGCCATCAGGGAAAGAACTGATTTCATAATAATTTGCTTTGACCATATTGAGCCTCCTTAGACCATGTAGTGAATGTCTCTTTCACGAGCACGAGAAATGATGACCTTTGCCACGCCATTATCCTTTTCAAAGGCTTCATAGCGATCTTTTTCATCCTCTACGTTCTTGGAATACGGATTGACCACATCAACCTTCTTGCCATCAATGAACTGCTCGCCGTTGGCGGGGTTATACTGGATATCCTCGGTGTTGATGTAGCAATCAGGCCAGAAGCCATCCTTCAGCTTGATCTCAAAATAGATACGCTGTGCACCATTGAACATATCAAAACGCTTGGTGCAGGATGTACGGTAACCATCCTTGAATAGAACAGTGATCTTGTAACTGGTCTCGTTCATATTGATGATATTCAGATCCTTGATGGCCTCTGCGAATGGAGTGCCCAGATTCAATTCAAAGGCAATAGACCGCAGGCAGTCGTAGTTCAGATCGATCTTGCCAGAAAAATCGACCACAGCTGGGATCTGATCGTAATACTTTTCTTCGAGCTTATCTTTGAGATAGGTTTCGACCTCGTCAGCGCCCGGGTAATCGAAGCGGAAGTGATAATGGAAGCGGCCGGGACGGTTGACCAGATAATCGTTCAGGCCATTGAGCTGGTTACAAGTGACAACGAAAAGCTTTTTGCCCGCGCTGGTGCCATCAAACAGACTCAGCATTGTATCCTGCGGATTTTCATTGTCCCGGGACTTGAAGGTCTTATCAAACTCGTCAAACAGGATCATAACTTCCTGATTGATGGATTCGATAAAATTGGCGATACCGCCGATATAGCGGTTAGCCAGAATTACAGGATAGCCCCGCTTAATGGCCTCGATTGCAATCATCTTAGCGGTCAGAGATTTGCCGATGCCTTTATTGCCGCTGAGAATGACACCCAAGTTGCGGTTGAACGCTTTGAACGAATTCAACACTTTAGCAACCTTGCCACTCTGGACACCATACACCTTTTCGTTGATGACCATATCAGGGCGGCGGGACAGATAGAAACCGGTCATCTCAGAACAGTGGATATCATAGGTACCCGCCGGGATCTTGTCATACGCCTTCATATCGTCGCCATACAGGAACAGATTGCTTGCGCTTTCAACAACTTTCATTTTTGATACTTCCCTTCTCAGTTCAGCTCTTCCAGCTTCTTCATCAACTGCTCGACATCCATATCTTCCAGTTCCTTGTCCTTCTTCTTTGCCACGATCTTCATAATCTTATCGCGCTGCGCCTTCTTCTCGGCAGCATTCACACGTGCCTCGGACTCAGCCAACTTGACAGATACGATATACTTGACCAGCTCGATCTTGTTTGCCAGCTCAGTATCTTCGGCGCTCTTAACAGCCAGCAAAGAGTCCTCGTCTGCGGTCTTCTTCTGACGATTCAGAGTCTTAAAGATTGCATCCAGAGCCTCAACATTCAGGTCCCACAGATCCTCAACAGTCATGACGCCCTTGTAGGTAAAACGGTAACGATTACGAGTTGCGATTTCAAACAGATTCTTTTCCATAATAATTTCCCCTTTCAAAATTACAGTAACGACCGACAAACAAGACATTTTGCCGTGCCAACAAACATATCATCAGTCCAATGTTTACTATGGTTGTCTTCTTCGATTCGGTAGTATTCTCCAACTTCAGCAATCGTCACAATTTTTCCAGCAAGTTTCATTCTTTCTTCTAATGACCACTTGACTGTTATAGTATATCCGGGATTGTTATTCCGATCTCGCATATGATACTCTTCGTATTGCACAAAATTATCGATTAAACACACCTTATCCCCAACTTTGTAACGAGCCATTAAATCACCACTTTCAGAACTCGCTCAGTAGCCCCCTGCACCTTAACAATGAAGGAATCATGCTTCGTCTCAGAGAAGCCAACGCCAGACAGCTGGTCATCTACCGACTGAACTGCCATCTGAGAACCGAGAGCCTCAAATACTCGCTTATGCTGTAGCAGTTCTGCCTTCAGGAATTCGTTGTAGAAACCATTGGGCTTTTCAGGATTGATACAATCCTTGAGCATGAAGAAGTAGTGACGGTTGCCATTACCAGTCTGCTCATCCCAATAGTTCGGAGAGTACATGGCCACAGAAACAGGCACAAACTGATTGGAGTTCACACCCCAGATCTCGCGGGTGCTAGTAGAACTGGGCAGCAGCTCTTTGATAGAGAACTTGCCATCCTTCAGCGTGACTTTTGCCACGGCGACATCCTGACCCTGATGCAGTGGCTTATCATAGTTAAACGAGTAGATGTTGCCGTCGAATTCAATCTCGGCACGGAAACCAGTTTTACCACCACGACTAGCAAAACATCTCACATAGAAGCTGTACTCGCCTTCCTTCATCTTTTTGATATCAGGCCATGTAATATTTTCGACCGCAGCTTTACCCTGATTAGGACGAGTGATATCCACATCCAAGCGGCCATTAGTACGAGGATTCCAACAGTTGCCGAAGTAGATGTGATTCTTATCGGGTTCAATGCAATGAGCATCCTCATCATTTGCATCGTACTCACCCGGCACATCGTTCCACTGAATCGAGAAACGCAGCACACCGTCCACTTTACCGCCAGCAGCCTTAACGTTTTCGCGAATATCACTGTCTGTCATATTACCGGTATACGCCCAACTGAAACCATTAGGCCACTTGAACATACTCGGCGCATTCTTATCCTGCGGAGCAATCAGAGACATCATATTCTTCTCGAAACGATTCTCCATGAATAGTTCCAGCCCAGTCGCAGTCGGCAACACATTTTTGATGAACTTGTCAATGCTGATTTCCTCTGCACGGTTAAACTTCTTGGGATCAATCGCAACAGTCTTAGCCATTGCCTCAAACGGATTTGTAGCACCAGCAATACGAGGAGCGGCATCACGGTTGCAGAACAGGATATTGTTTGCGGTGATATCGTCCAGAGTAGCAAACCGACGACCCAGACTGTTCATATAACCCAGCTCGGTGACAGTCTTCTGTGCATCTTCCAACATCTTCTTGGTGAAAATCGCCTTGGGACGCTTATAGTTTGCGGGAGCGACAACCTTCTCAAAAGCAGTCACAGCGGAATCCACATCCATGCCTTCGCTCAGATTGATAAGAAGGGCGCCGATAGCGGTGTTACGAATACGAAGCTGCGCCGCCGTAGCATATGTAGGAGCAAGCCATACAAAGGCAAGCTTTTCATTAACAGACAGCTTGTCATAATCAATCTTATCGTGCTTAAACTCCTTTACAGACCGCTCAAACTCCTTGCCGCGATACAGACTATTCTGAGCAATCAGCTCTAGCACAGTATCAACAGCCTCCATGGTTAGCTCTTCCAGAGAACGCTTAAACACGTTTGCGGAGTCACGCCACTGTGCCATCTTGGTAGCTACGTCATCTCCACTGGTAATAAAACGCTGCGGAATCTTTACTGCGAAATGATCCCAAGTATGTACATCCTTGTGGTTTTCATCGTACTCGTAGTTCATCTCGGTGCCGAACATGTCCCCAGAACCGATCATATTGCGACTGACAAAGTACGGATTCACAATGGCGCGGCTCTTTACATAGGCGGCCAGTGCATCAACAACAGGCTGATATTTGGCAGACTTTGCATCGAAATCCCAGATGGAAATCAAATTATAATTCTTGTCAAACGCCACCAACTTGCCGATATTCTTTACAAAACGGCGGCAGCAGGAACAATCGTACTCGCGCCGCTTACGGAACAGCTCATTCGTGCCAGCCGGGAAGCTGTCAAGATACAGATTGTACAGTTCATCCTCGTCAGCGTCAGTGACAAACAGGGGATTCTCACTCTTCACCATCTCATTGAAGTGGTCCTGCAGCAGCGCACGAAATTTCTTGAAATCAGACATTGTTATTATTCTCCTTTAATTTTTCAATTTTATTTGTAACTTCAAAACTATGCCAAACCCAACTGTATTTATCCGTCCATACCTCGCCAGTCGGTTCCCCGTCAACGATATCGGTCATTCTATCAGCCCCGGGTAAATCTGCCATATTGAAAAGACATTCCTTTGTCTCTTCCTCAATAAATGCAGCCGCTTCTTCCTTTGAAGTAAAAAAATCAGGCTGAAAGATTTCGCCATCTGAACTGCATTCGATCACGCACCAGATTTCATTCATACAATCACCTCACAACAATGATTTGCAGCAAAGCGGTTTAGCCGGCTCAAGCATTTCATCACTCCATGACCAAAGACCGAATCCTTCTAAAACATATGTAATGTAGCAATGTGAAACCGTTGTAATCTTACCAGCGTAACTACACATAGCACTATTAACTCCGGGACTAAATCCCCATCTTGTTCCACTTACCATTTTGTAACTTCCGGACTCATGAAGATCTGGGCGGACTCTAACTTTGTCGCCGGGTTTATACTTGTATTCCATTTCAAATCCTCACAACAAACTTTTGCAAATCAAGTTCTTTGGACGATCAAACATTTCATCTGTGTAATAATATGTTTTTCCATCCTCAAGAATTTTGTATCGACCGTTTGCCTTGTGAGAAATATGTACAATTTGTCCACGATAACCTACTTGCCCACGTCCACTCCATGACGTCTCAATGCCATTGGCATCCGGTTCTGGACCAGATCTCATGTAATAAACTGTTCCAGATTGAAGATCTTCCCTGACGCGAATTGCTTCTCCATTTTTATATTTGTATTTGCTTTTCGACACGTTCTTTTACCTCTTTTCATAATAGACTTTTACATGTAAACGGTTTTTTAGATTCTTCGAACATTTCATCTGTCCAATATCTGGAGCTTTCTTTTACCCTGTAACACATTACATTCCCACAACAATCATAACTCTCGATTGTTACTTGTTTCCCTCGAAGATTTTCCATAGAATGAATAGCAATAATGTCATCATATGGAGTTTCTCCTGACAACATCTTGTATATTTTACGATCTGATAAATCTTTTCTAACCGTCACTTTATCTCCGGGTTTAAACTTATAGTTCATAGTTTATTCTCCTTCAAACCAGTCGGAAACATTCTCAGCGACTTCATCAAGTTTTTCCTGATCCATTTTGATATATCTCATCGTAATACGTTGGTCGCTGTGATTAAATTTTGTTTGAAGAATATTCAAGATGTTCGCTCCATCAACTGTACCCTCGGCGCTTTGTAATGCTGCCATAGCATAAGTTTTACGCATACTATGAGTGGATAGCTCAATGTCCAAACCGCACGCCTTACCAGCTTTCTTCAAAAGGTTGCTCACCGATCTAACGTTAAGCTGTCCACCTTTCTTGCTCTGAAAAAGAAGCGTGTCACGGTCAATTCGAAAACTAATTGCCTGATAATATTCTCTTAAAGCTTCTTTTGCCATATGAGAAATTTTACACACGTTTCGCTTGCCGGTCTTCTGCTCGATCAGCTCAACATGATCTTTTACATGAGCGTTCTCATAATAAACATCAGCCGTTTTAAGCTTCAACAAATCGCCGCATCGAACACCAATTGAACAGCCGAGAATAAACATCGTTTTGTTTCTAAGCGCGATTTCTTCAGATCCGTTAGACCCAAGGTACTCAACAATCTTCTTGAAATCTTCCTTTGACTTGATAGGATCTGCCGGGGTTGGCTTTCTGCGCCCATCCTTGAGATAAAGACTATCCGTCCGACGAGGTTTCCGTGCTTTTTTCGTTGCAGTGGCACTTTTAACTGCCTGCTGAATAATTCGTTCAATATCGTCCTCTGTAACGACGAGTTTTGCAGGCCGATCTTCAACTGGGAAAAGAATGGTTTTTTGTGCCACTTTCTTTGCGGTTTCTGCCATTAAAATTCACTCCTTTACAAAAGACTTTTACATGTAAGTGGTTTTGGAGACTCGAACATCGTGTCAGTCCAATAATGGCTATCCTCACAGAGCGTATAAACACCGCAGATTTGGCATTCGATTGTCATAAGTTGACCACGGTGTCTTTCCATATCTTTATTAACTCCCGGATCGCAGCCATAACTTTCTCCGCTTTGCATTGGATATTCTGCGCCGGCTGTCAAGTCTTTCCGAATTCTTACTTTTTGTCCAATTTTATATTTGTAATCCATAATCAATCTCTTTTCTAAATTGTGAGTAACAGTTTGGCTGGAAGAACATTTGCGAGATAATTTGGAGGGATCTTTGATCCCGGAAGCATTGTCGAGTAAATGTTCTGATGGCCAATGAGTCGCAGTGATTGCAGCCGCGATCTCCAGCTCTGCTGGGATTAGGCTGCAGAACGGAGACTCCGCACTTGCGAACTAATTTGATCCATAGCTCAGGAGGGCGAGGCTGCCAACCTCAGGCAGCCCATGGAGCCCGTATGAGCGTGCTATGGTATTCTTCATAACCGTCGGTCATCCGGCAGCTCGCGACGTAAAACGCCCGATATTCAAAAGAGATTACAATATATAATTACTTGGATTCTTTGTCCTGTTTTCGCAGTTCATCAACAAGACATTCCAAACAGCTCTGTAGAGCGTCGTGTCCGGCCTCAAGCATTGCCTGATGAATATTCACTTCAAAATCACACAAGAGATCTGCACATAAGCTCATATCCTCTGCATCGATTTCTTTGATGCCAAGCTCCTTGATTGCGCTTGCAACGTCGGAAGGCCCCCAATAGACCATTGCTCTGTGGTCGTCGATATCCAACAGGTCAACTGGACACCCGATGGATTCCTCTACGACACTTGCCGCTTGATCGAGCAATTCAACTGGAGTGCCGCCATCTCTACACATCATTTCAATCATTAGAAAACAACTCCTTCTTTTGGTTTTAAGTCAGCTTTGAGCATTGCCATCATATCAACATGATACTTTTCGTTGTACCGAGAAATCACCGTGTCGACCGATTCTTTTTCTACCATACGGTAGTAATTCAGCCTGCCATTAAACTGCTGCAGGTCTTCAAGATCCCACGTTTTTCCTTCTTTCTTGCAGACGATGTAATTAGATGCCATCTTCTTAAAGTCCTTAAAATTGCGCCATCCGACTGTGATATCGTTATTGGCATTCCACATCAGACCGAGCATCCAGTTTTCGCTCGAATGCCGATTACCATAATGCGTTTTTTCTTCATTCAAAGTAAACGGAGCATTGATTGCATCCAACATCTCTTTGATGATATCCTGCATTTCCATCGGGTCAAAACTCAAATAGCAGCTGATGGTGATATCGTCTGCATATCTGGTGTATGTAAAAGTGCGAGAAATGCCGTCTTTCATGGTATATTTGTAAGAAAGCTTCTTATTTAACATATAATCAAACGGGATCATCATAACGTTCGTGATCCACGGACTGATTGGCGTTCCCTGCGGAAGACCGCCGTTCAAGAAGCACAGGCGCATCGCTTTAGTCAGCTGGTTGTATCCATTTCGATCCTTCATAATGAGAGAAAACGGATAAATCTTGCTGAACATGCCGTAGATAAACTCAGGAGTGGAGCTCGGGAAGAATCCATGAAAGTCAAACTTGACAGCCCAGTTGTTTTCATAGGTGACGATCTTTTCTTTCCCAGTCTCACGATCTTTTACTGTATATCTGTGTCCCGCCTGATGCTTTTTAATTGCACTCAGAGTGCCGCGCCCATTGATATATGCGTGTGCTGCCGTGTGATAATCAGCAATCATGAAACTTTTTAACAGCGTCCGCAACTCAACCAACGCATCGCTCAGTTCATTGTTCGGTGCATCAATTGGACGAACGCCACCAGTCTTCTTAGGAATTTCGAAGTGATAGTAATGCGTCGACAGGTCACGTACCGCTTCAAGACGGGCGTATTTCTGATTGAATTCCGTAAGCCGTGTAATCATATTGGTAACGTTTGTAATGGCTACGAGACGATCATTCAACCCATTACGCTGTACAGTTCGAGTAGAAGTTTCATCGCCAGCATATTTTAACTGGTTCACGTCAACGACTCCGCTAAGGATTTCATCAAACGTAATCTGCCTTGTTCTCGGCGGATTCCAATAAGTAACGTACATATGTTTACCTCTTCTAAATCGTGATCTAAATGGTGGTTTGTATGCTCAGGGAGGTGCCTTCGACGGGACGTCTTCCTGCGAGTTTGCGTTTTGAGCTCATTTCCGGTACGTGTCTACGTTGATTATTTTGATCGACGAATCAGCATACCTGCAGAGTCGACGTACGCCGCATGCGATCACACGCCTCGGTTTTCCGGTGGGATGTGTATGATCTTACCTTTACGAACCTGTCGGTCATCCGGCAGGACTGTATATTTCAACAGTAATTCATCACGATTTTTTTATTTATTCTTTATGCAGCCGTAACGTTAAAAGTGTACGGATTTGCAACGATCATTTTCTTCAAAGGTGCGATATTGGTCGCGAAATTGATAAAGTTCGTAACCGCCAAACAACACACGAAACGAACAGTCGGGGCGAGACCTTGAACGATGCCACATGCAGAAACCGGAGTGCCAGCCTGCGCATCTTCATGAGAGAAGTTCATAGAATTCCATAAATTCTCTCGGTCTTTTTCCTTGCTCCAATCCGCTGCCCAGCACTGTGCATCATGGAATCCAGTGCGGACATCAAACACGCCCTTGATGTTCGGGTTGTACTTGTTCGCTTCCATGAACTGCTTGCGAATTTCGATGTTGTCGACCGCGAGGAACACATAACCGCGAATCATCTCGCCCTGCCAACCATTCGGCTTCAGAACGATTTCATCTTTGGCATCAGGATTGATGGCACAGATAATATCGCGAACCGCCTCGACTTTTGGAGCTTCAATATTGTTGGCGAAGAACATCTGGTTGACGATATTCTTGCTTTCAACCTCGTCCATATCCCACAGCGTGAAATTCTTCAGACCATACCGTGCGAGAAGTTCCGCCACGGTAGAGCCAACCGAACCACAACCAATAATGTGGATCTGGCCGCTGATATCATCGGGGTTGAATACCATTTCAAGCTTACTCAGATTCATTTTGTAGTCCTTTCTTTAATTGTCATACGGAAAACAGCTGGAATTCCAGCACGTATCAAGATCTTCTGGATTCTCCTTGTAATAATTGACCAATGGATATCGAGTCTCAGACACTTCATTGACTTTCGGAGCCGCTGCACCAGTTACCGTCTTGATTTGCGGCACTGGCGTTTGCGTGGCAACTGTTTGCGGGTACGTTTTTTGCGGCGTAACTGCTTTACCATAGTAGGTGCCTGCTCCATAAGCTCCGTAATTTGCGACTGTGCTTGCGACATATACAGGGCGCTTTCGAACCGTTTTGTCTGCATCTTCGAGAAATCGAGTCGAGTCAAAATCTCCAACAGTAACCTTGACATCGGCTCCCTCATAGATGACATTGTCGGCCAGATCAATGACGCGAACATTGTACTGCCGCTTCTTGTTCCAGATCATAAAAATCTGATAACTCGTCGGCTTGAGTCCGTCAATGAATCGCCACTGATCCTCCATATCGCGGCTGCTCGGCGTTACACCGAAATCGACATGGCTGTGTCCCTGAAATCTCAGGTTGCGAATCGTTTCAACAGGCAGCGCCTGAAACCACTTTGAAAATTCTTCCTGATCGGTGTCTACGGTGGTGCCAGTTACAGTCTGAGGATACAGCAGAATTTTGGTAATCTGAAAATGCGTCTTATCGATACGATTCACGATGCCGCGCCATGCAACCTCACAATCGAAGTGATCAATCAACGCAAACATCTGAGAATACGCTTCATAGGTGAAATTCACCTCGACAGCATCCTTCTTAACAGACGCAAAATTCTTCTTGTATGAGAAAGAATCCGTCTTAACCCTACCGGTCTTATACAGCTCCTGAACAAATTCACGTGCCATATCTGCTACAACCTGCTCCGTGATATTAATGGGTTTCATCTTCAGCGACCTCCTTCTTTACTGCTTCTGCTGGTGCTGCTGCGTCCTTTTCGTTCTTGAGAATGTCAAACACTTCTGCCACCGTGTACAGATTACCCGCGTTATCCTCGATACACTTGCGAGTTTTGATATAGGATTCGTCAAACAAATCATACATGAGATCGCTTACAACGGTGCCATCCTTCCAGTTGATGGATGCGCTTGAACCAATAATCGTAGTCAGGACGCCAATGTAATCGTGTTTTACACTAAGCGCATTGAGCATCTCTCGATAACCGCTATAGCACGCATGCCGATCGATATGAGGCTGACGAATACGATCCTTCATCAAATCAGAGCGACCTTGCATATCAGAACCACGAACTGCTTCAACCTTGCAGCTGGAATACAGTCGCCATTCACAGTAGGTGCGAATAGCGAACCGATGTGTCTTCCAAATTGACACAAAGAAATCTTTCGTAAGTTCCGTGTCATACGGCGAACGCTGAAAAATGTAGCTTCGACTATTTGCCTTTTTCTCAACACAAGTGCGGAACTCGCCCTCATCACAATCGTTCAGCGTGCCAACATAACCAATAGAGATTCGATCACTGTTGGAGTCAAGATAAACCAGCGTCTTGCAGCGCTTCAGGAAATTAACAATTGCAGCTTCGTCATCCTCAGTGCAGCAAGCACGGTCCATGATCATAGTGAGTTTAAATTGAGCTTCTTCAAGACTTTTATTTCTCTCACGGATATCGTTATATTTACTTTCAATATCATCTTGAATACTACGAATGTATCGTTCCTGCCGAGAAATTTCGTTGGCGTAATCCTTCTTGCAAAATCCCTTCAGAGCACCACGCAACTTCTTACCATAGAAATCGCCGGTCTCGTATGCCTTCTCCATGTATTTGCCGAAAGCTTTGTTGTCCTGATCATAAAGAGTACGCAGCATCGCCTTCTCATCATCAGTCAGCGGCTGATCAGCGAAAAACCACGGCATCAGGTTTGGCAAACAACTCGCTGCCATGTGCATGGCCTGAATCAGATTCTTCTTAGCACAAACAACGACAACACCCTGCTTCTTTTCATTCTGATATACATAGACATTGCCATTCTTATCGATGTACTTAGCTGCGACATCCATGATCTTCCAACCGGCAGCTTCGTAATCCGCATTGTACTTCTTGAACTCAGAAATAATGGCGTCTGCTTTCTTATCGTCGATCGTCTGAAACATGATGCCAAATTTCATCTGATTGAAAGCGTTATCTTCATGAACGAACATGTCCTTAGTGAACTTTTCGTCGTCGCCCATATAGAAATGTTGGCAATCAATAATTGACTGAATGCGATGTCCTCCCGAAATAGAATGCTTGATACGGTCATCATTGATCAGTACGCGCAGTACGGACAACATCACATTATCGTTGAGATTGCTATTGTCGCAATTCAGAATCAACGGATATGCTTCGTCGCAATCTCTCGAACCGATCTTGCTGGAATAAGCTGTGAAAGCCATATGTATTTCCTCCTATTTAATTTCAAAGCCCAGATACTGGACACATATAAGGCAGACTTTAACCGGCCTGCCAGCGGCTGCAGTGTTTAGAATATCGTTGTAACCAATAACGAATTCAGCGGTTTATTTTCAAATTAGTGCGATTAGTTCATACCAGTCGCATTGTCGTGCTTGGAGATGGAGGCCAGATACACCTCATCGCCGACGCCCAGCTCAGACAGCGGAGTGTTCAGCTGTGCCACCGTCAGAATGCAGCCATCCAGAGTGCTCTGGCCATTGGCGTAGTTCACGCCATGCTTTGCGAACACGTCCTTCGGGGTCATGCTGGTAGCAACAACGTCCTCGATCTTGTCGTCATTAGTGGTAACCCAAATCTTAATCATAGTATGTACTCCTTTTTAATTTGAAAAATATCGTTTACTCGTTAAAATGCCGGACGTATTGCGCAGGAACATCCGGCGTGGAACCTCGGCGGCGCTCTTACTCGGCGTCTGCGTCCTCACCATCGATAGTGATTGCAGCATTCATGGCAGCCTCATCAGCGTTGATGGACTCCATAGCGGCTGCGATCTGCTCCTCGATCTTGGTGCCGCGAACAATGGTCAGACCAATCATGTCGCGAACCCACTCCTTGATCTCTGCCTCAGACTTCATGCCAGCAGGAACAGGACGGCTCAAAACGGCAACCTTATCGCCAGTGACTGCATCCTGAGCAAAAGCCACGCCGAACTTGCTGATATCATCCTTAGAAGCAACAGCAATGGCGCTCACAAGCTTCTTCTCCTTGCCCTCGCCCTCATACAGCTTCAAAGCCTCGGGACGGAACTTCTCGACCTTCTTCAGGGTAGCGACATCGTATGCGGAAGTGACGAACAGGTTGTTGAACTTAACGATTGCTTTCATAATGTTTTCTCCTTTGTAATTAAAGATTGATATGTAAACGGGCAATCACCCGTTGTACCTTATGCGGTTTGCAGTAGCTCCTTCATATCATCCAGAGCTTCATCCCATGTATCGGCCGACTGAATAAACTGACCACTATCCGCCGATACGATTTCATAGTGGCCGTCAACATACTTGATAACCATTTCTTCACTCCTTTATATATTTAAGTTATGTTTGTATGGTCAAAAAATAAAATCACAGAAGTGATTTGCAGGTAAGTTTTACTGGACACGGCTCCCAAAATCTTTGCGGGCACCAAGTAATCGTTGTTTCTCCACTTGTAAATGGGTCTAACATCTCTACAACTGGGTAAGCTCCATCAAATCTTACGATGCGCCCTCTTTTGTTGCGATTCACATCGTTTTCAGACACTTCATTGCCGATTCTAACTAATTGCCCAACATGTAAATCGTATTTCATACAACTGTCTCCTCTGTAATTGTCCATGTGTGACGATAACCAGCAGGAACGTCTGCAACACGCGCTCCCCAATCGTCAATATAGCTATCTCGCATACTTTCTGAATCATTTACGTCGTGTTCGTTCAAACACTCTAAGAACAAATCCTGCATCCTATCTGCCGCGTCTGCATGATTCGCATAAACGTGTTCAACACAAGCGAACGCCCATTCGTAAGAATTTTCGACACAGTCATGAAGAACATAAACCTTCATACTGTCACCCCCCCAATCAAAGCATTTCACAAAACTCGCCAAGCTTGATCCACAACCAATATGTAGACTGATCCATCCGAACAACATCAGGAACACCGCGAATAAGCGCCCACTCATGCGCCATCTTAAACAATCTTGCACACGCTGCTTGTTCCTGTTTGGTAAACTGTTCGTTCCAGAGCCTACGGCGAGTGCCACTGTTCCAACGAGCGCCTTCCCGAGTTTCGCAAACAAACATAAACGGAATTGTCTCGAGAACCTCCTCATGTGACATGGTGATCATAATGTTTAGCTCCTTTCATTTCCAGTTGTAGGGCTGAGTTCTTTTACTTTGTCGACTGCATAGTCGATTACATCAGTGACATATTCAGTGGCGTTGTTGATGTTATCTTGTGTAAACATATCAGCAGCGAGCATTTTATAACAGGTATTGGAAGAAGGAGTAAAGACAAGAATCGCTAAGCTCACAATTGCCGCAATTGACATCTTTACAACAATCTTGCGCTCTCTTAAAACATCTTCATCCTTTTCTCCATAACGAGCGAAATCATGCAACCAATCAAACCACAAAAAACCAGAGATGGCAACAAAACCAATAGAAGCGAAAAGCGCCAAAATCTGAATGGTGTCAGCCATGCCAATCAGATAAAACACCCACGGACTAATAATCGAATTCATACGGCTGCGCCCTCCTCTTCAATTGCTTCCAAGAGCTTTTTCTTAATTGCATCGCATAGATCGGACATAACATTCTTCTTGTTTTCCATCGTAAGGGTTTCGTCTTTAAGAATATAAAAACGAATGATAGCAAGAAACCCGTTTACAGCACAATCAATGATCGTATCGTTTTCGGTATTCTCTCCATCGTCAGCATAAACACCGGCTACGTATTTATCGTCCTTAGTTTCAATAATAATCTTCATATTGCTTAGCTCCTTTCATTTTTGTGTGTGGATATTTGAACAGTGGTGCGCCCGGCGGGACTTGAACCCGCACGCCATCTCTGGCAGAAGATCTTAAGTCTCCTGTGTCTGCGATTCCACCACGGGCGCATATAAAAGAAAATCAGAAACAGCCAACATTCGTTTTACGTTCCAGTTTACTGGCTACCTGAAGGGTATTCGTCCGACAGCTACTCGGCTTGCACCTTATTCCCCTTCCTATTTGGCTCAGTATCATTTACCGGTGTGATACCTGTCGTTTGCCAATGAACGGCCAATCCCCGATCTAGCTGGAACAACTGATTTTCTATTCCTCATTTAGTTAGAGACCTAATGAGTAAAGATGTCTACCTACACCGGTTGTGGACGGACTTACCCGGCTGGATTTCTATGTAGGAGTCTCAAACCGTCGCACACAATGGAGCAGCGAATGGGAGTCGAACCCACGCCATCGACTTGGAAGGACGATGTACTAGCCGTTATACGACCGCTGCATATAAACCCGGCTTACTAAGCCTTATTGCCACAGCATACGCCATGGAGCCGGGAATAACAAGGAAGAAAAGAGGTAAAGCCCGAATAGGAGGAATGAGACCCTATAAGCGGGCATCGGAGTGACTGGTTGGACTTGAACCAACGGCGCGCAGTTAGCTTGCTGCTCTACCATCTGAGCTACAGTCACATAAAATACTCGGCTTACAAAGGTCAACTGCACTCTTTCAAGTGAGCCGAGAATAATTGACGAAGAAGTATAAAAATGAACTCCCCCTTTCGGGGTGGTATCTCGCACAGGCGCGGCCGGATCTGACCGCTAAAGATCCTACCCATACGAGATTGGTGCTCACAAGAAGACTCGAACTTCCACGTCATAAAAGACAAGGGACCCTAAAACCCTCGCGGCTGCCAGTTTCGCCATGTGAGCATATCAAGAGCAGGGTTGCGTACCTGCTACGACTTGTTCAGTCACGGTTGTCTTATGTTTGGAGGGACACGAAAACAACTAATCCGATATAAAGGAGAAATATGAGAATACGAGGGACGCAATGACCAAACGCCCCATGGTGCAGCTAGTCGGATTTGAACCGACACGGATTTTCACCAGCAGATTTTGAGTCTGCCGCGCCTGCCTATTACGCCATAGCTGCATATTGCTCGTCTTTCCGAGCCGCCACTGCTTGCGCAGGTTACTTCATATCGTTCAGTACAGGGATGCTGGCATCACCGCCGACATAAGTAGGAAGCTTACCATCCCACTTTTCATACATCTGCTGCTGAATCAGCCGGTCGCTCAGAGACTCAGAGATGATTTTATTCGCCTCGGCTTCTGCGTTCGCCTTGGAAATCTTGGTCTGGTTCTCAATCTCCTGCGCCTCGTCATTGCGCTCGGCCACAAAGGACTTGTTAATAGCAGCCTGAACAGATGCATCGTCGTACTCAATGCCATCCTTCATGCCAAGGACAGTAATCGTGATACCGCGCTCTGCAAAATACTCAGTCACATCCTTGCGTACATACTCCATGATCTCGGCCTTCTTCTCAAGGATCTCATTCATGGTGTACTTAGCGCACATTTCAACAAAGTCAGCTTCAACACGAGCACGGATTTCAGTATCCATAATCTCGGAGAGCTGCTTGTTGTTGTAGGAATACAGGAACTTGACTGCATCATTTTCAGTATAGATCTGAGCAGAACAGTTCATACCGACGGAGAAGCCAATAGACTCCTTGCTTTCGGCAGAGATGGACTGGTTGATAGTGCTGGTGCCACTATCCTTGCCCTCGGACCATTCACGAGTAACAGGAGTTCTATTGACGACAACCAACATGTTATCCGGAACCCAAGTACCAATGATGTCAGTCGGCGACAGATGTCGCTTCGAGTAAGTAATGTACACCTGCTTGGCTGCAACCTTTGCCTCGGCGAGCATTTCCTCACTCTCAAAGGACGCCTGTTTTCCCCCGCCCTCAGAGAGTGAAATCAGAAATGCAGTTTCATGAGGTTCGATTGTATACACCTCTTTCTTGGTGCATCCCGTAAATGTCAGCGCCATCACAATTGCACACGAAACCACGAAAATCTTTTTGAACTTCTTCATTCGTTCCTCCTTTTAATTTTTGAATAGAATATATACCACAGCTCCAATCGCAAGCGACAGAGCTACAGACACCGAAAGAGCCAATTCGCTGACACGTCCGTAAAGAGAACTTATACTTCCTGTTGCCATTTGAACAAGCGAGATGTGCCGTAGAAGTTTCTCAAAAATGTCATCGAGACTCAAAAACGAAACAGCCGATGCGCAGGCTGCCAGCAATAAATCTTTATGTTTTTTCATAACTTACCACCTCAGAATCCTGTCTCAGCTTTTTGCCACAAATTGGGTCGTGATGACAAAACTCACACATTTTATTCGTCCTCGACTTCTTCGTCATCTACTACGTAAATCGCGTCAATTTCCTCATTGTCATCTGGGCTAATTTCTTCAGAATTATAAGCCTCTTCCGCAATCTCTTTTGCCTGTTCTTCAGACTCCGCTGGAACCCACATGGCATAAGACTGTCGTGTCCAAACGCTTACAAGGTATCGCTTCATGAAATCACTCCTCTACCTTAAATACCATGTAGTACATGTGATTATCTTCACCGTTATCAACCGCAGCTCCGATAGCATACTCGGGATACGGACACAAAGCACACCCACAGAAATCTGCATAAGAATCAGTGTTAATTCGCGTTGCGTTTTCATACCGTGCAGCTTCATCGCTTGGCATATTATCAAAGAAGCTCTGATAACTACGAGCAGCAAAATCAATCGCATCACTTCTCGACTGAAATGCTTTATCGAAACTTACTGATTTGTAGATGTCAACTTTTTCGTTGGTATAATCGCTTACGACAATGTACATCTGAATCACTCCTTCTCAAAGATATCAGTGTACTTGATGTACAGCTTACCGTTATGATAGTAGGTGTTGTATTCGCACTGGGTCACATACCACCAAGCCTTTTTATGCCCCGCCAGCAGGAGGTCGTGCAGATGATAAGTTTCTTTGTAGTTTTCATCTACATACTGCCGGAATGTAAGCTCGTCGATATCGTCGCTTTCTTGAACAATAGCTGAAATCTTGCTAACTTCGTATTCGTCCATAGAATCGTCCACAACGAATACCACTCGAACGATTTCTTTACCCCGGCGACAAATCTTGTAAAGCTCCTCTGCACAATGCAAATGATACACAACTCTATCAAACTGTTCGAATGGAAACATTAAAATTCCATCATCATGATCAAAATCATAATAGCTCGTATGCAACTCAATCTTGCGACCAAGCTCTTTACACACCGAAAAGAATCCTGTCCACCACGCCTGATGTTCCCACCAGTGATAAAGTGGGTCACCGCCACCAGACACAGATACCCAATTGCAGTCATTACATTCGTTTTTCAGAACATGCTCCAACTGCATATAAGAAGAATACTCGTCTGTCGGCGTCATCTTGAGCTTGTTATTGCGGACGATACACTCAGGGCAGCTGTAATGGCAACCAAAGTTCGTGATGATGCTGAGATATTTGTCATCCATTTTGATTTACTCCTTGTTAATGGTAAGCTGAATAGACCAATAATCTCTGTCGTTTCCAGTGTAAATCAAAGAGTCCAAAACTTCTGAGTGCCGATCGCACTCGTGATAGATTTCTGGACCATGGCTCTGAAGCCATCCAGACTCCACTCCGAACTTTTTAACGATTTCTCCTTCATCAATGACTGCGATGCCATCGGAAGCCTTATCTTTCGCTTCTTCAATCATCCATTCAACGATTTCTTTGATATTCAGATTTGCCATGATTCATACCTTCTTTCAAAATGTTACTAAAAAATGGTGGGCCAGGAGGGATTTGAACCCCCGATCAAGCAGTTATGAGCTGCCGGCTTTAACCAGACTAAGCTACTAGCCCAAGAGAGGAGGATTTAACCATGTAACGACACCAGCTGAGTACATTGCATTCGACTTACGAACTTTGCGAAATGCAACTTACAGCATCAGTGGATACAACCAAAGCGTCTTAACATCCTGTCCTTTGGTGTCCATCCTCAAAGACTGCCCTTTTAAATTCACTCTCCGCCAGCTTGGGCACCAACTGACTAGACCACTTTCGCAGGTCATCCATTCGCCTACTCATGTTGTCACCAGACCTTCACTCCACGAGGAGCTACCCCGTCGCAGTCTGTTCGCACAATTTCGGTCAAAGCGTTATGAATGCATTGCATCCACGGTGGAATTGCGCCACCCCAGCGACCTCGCACTACACTACGCTGCCACATCGAACCTAGCTGGAACCCAACAGAATCGAACTGTTGTACGACCATCGGCTCCATATAAAGCAGGGTTATCGTACCTGCTCGGCATTTTCAGCCACGCGGTTTCGCCTAATGGAAACCGTTTTTATACACACAATAGGCACAGGTAGAAAGGAAAGACCCTGTACCATGGTCGAGCATGAGGGATTTGAACCCTCGACTTCTTGCGCCCAAAGCAAGCGCCCTTCCAAACTGGGCTAATGCTCGATATATGCCGGTCTTTCCCGGCTGTCAGTCCCAAGGACAATGGAGGAAAGTAGATAGCTTAGATAGCTGCCGCCACAATCTTTGCGGCTTCCTTAAACACTTTCATATTCTTATCAGAATGTTGGAAAATATCAGGAGTAGCCTTGGGCGGCTTATTATGAGAACGTACATACGCCTTGCGCATCCGATCCATCTTTACAGTGCCGATCGTGTCATAGATCTTTGCATAGGTAACCCAATACCCAATCGTCTTATCACCCAGCTTTTTTGCAATGGGTTCAACGATCGGAAGTGTGATACTTGGCTTGTAGTAATAGTATTTCTTTTTCTTCTCTTTGACCGCAGGAGCTTCAGCCACCGGCGTTTCAATCGCTGGATCTTCAACTTCAACCGCCTGAGCCTCTGCTACAACCTTGATATCATTGCCGCCCGGATTTTCGGGAGACAACACACTCGGAAGATCTTCAACCTTATGCCGTGTAGGAATCATGCTGGCAGGGATCATCGGCGGATTTCGCTTGCTCACATGCGGCTGCCTCTTTGCTTCCTCGGGATCAAAAAGATCGTTCTCGTAGCGATCCTTGAGTCGGCAATAGAAACTTGACCGAATATTATCGTTGGCCATCTCCACAATATCAATGAGCGGGATCGAATAAACATCCGAAATATCCTTTTTCTTCGCGTAGAGCTTTCGTTCTTCGTATACCGACCATCCGAACTCTTTCTCGAAGGTTTTGTACATGCCGTTAAAGATGTCTTTTTGGGGCACACCCTCAATGTGGGAGATTTTTCTCACCATCTCCTTAACGTCATGTTTCCACGAAGTTTCTGCTGGCTGAATGTAAGTCTTACGCGGAGTATAAGAACCATTCTGATAAGTCGGTTGCTGGATAGTCATTGCCAGCTGCTTCTTGATCTGTTCAATTGTGGAGATAATGATGTCGCTCTTGCTCACAATGCGTTCTGCCTTCTCAAGGTCTGCTTTTGTGAAATGAATCAAGTTCTCAAGAGCTTCCCTGTCCTGCCGGCGCTTTTCTTCCATCTCGGCCATCTGAGAACAAAGCTGGTTCTGAGACTGGCGAAGTTCCTCGATGCCTTGCGTCATGATTTCAAAGCGTGCCTGTCGCCGTGATTTCGCGTCGGTCATCTTCTCTCTGTTCAGAGATACGGTTTCGCCCTGCATCAGAGCTGTCATCACGTCCCAGCAAAAATCAATGAAGGCGTTCGCTTTGGGCTGGGTGCTGAACCGGCAGATTTCCATAACGCCACGCAAGCTATAACACACAACTTCACGCATCTGCGTATGATTCCCGACCTCGACTAACATTTTGTTAGCCGAGCTCAGTTGATCAAGACGAGCCTTGTTACGCTTGTGAATCATGGTAATTGAAACTACGGGGTCTTTATATTCCAGCGCCGTACCAATCTGCTCCCGAGTCATCCAGAAATCATCCTGCGCCCTGCTGTGACCGACCGCCGGATTCTCGTAGACCTGAATCTCAAGCTCGCCGAACTTCCTTGTGGTCGCCAGCTGCATTGCTACGTTTTCATTCTCATTCACTTGTTTTTCCTCCCTTATGTATATTTAAGTCCTGTTTGTGAAATGATGATAACACATTTTCTCTGCGTCGTCAATTGTTATTATAAACAGAACTTAAACATACTTTTTGTACTATTTTTGTCGACTACCTTATTTATAATAGGCGTTAGGCAGCGCCTCAATTAGCTATGCATAAATCATTGTATATTATTCATCCTTTCTGCATATTTATGCATTATTATTCATCGAGATCTAAATGATGTTGTTGCTCTTTTAAGCTCTCAAGATTGATCTTAAAAAGGTCCCGAAGTTGATCAGTACCCGTCCAACTCGCGTTGATTGAGTTCAATTGATGAGCTTCTGTCGAACTTTGATGAGTTACTTCGTTGAGTTTCGGGCGTTTTGCAACCAAATCGCCTTGCTCGGCGTTCAGTGGTTCTGGGTCTGACGTCCGTCGACTCGTTCGGAGGCTGAAGGCAGGCCCCTCCGCCCCGGGATACCTCATCCTACCTTTGCGTAACTGTCGGTCAACCGGCAGCCGTAACTGAAATACGTATTCATCTCGATGTTTTTACGATAACCTCAACGATGTTTTCCTAAGACGTGTTATCGGACGCGGTCATAATATCACCTCATTTCACACCTTCGACCGTCTATGTAATTCTTGTTTTTTCGTTTCGCACGCTCTCCGTGACGGCTAGGAAGCCCCGCAACGGCTTTTCTGTGCTTCGTAATGAAATTATTACAACGCATCAAAACCGCGTATAGTGCCATCTATGCCGTTCTGGCGACGTGTGCCGGCATCAACTGCGTTCCGCGACATCTTTATCTGCCCACATCGAAACATAAAACACAGCTTCACCGAGATCCGACTTAAGATACCCCTCCAAGCCGCCAATAGTGTTTTTAATCTCGAAGGTCACCTTGTCGCCATTGATCTCGAACAGATGACCATCTCGCTTACGCTTGTTACGACAAGTGATAAAGTCCTCACCAGCCGCACCCTGCTCAAGCTTGACCCACTTGGTAGGAACCCGAATCAGAACGAACGACGAATCGTCACCGCTCCGAATCGAGAACTGATCGTACTGTTGGACAAGCCCGACGAACTTATCGAGGGTGAATTCATATCGACCGGGCTCAAAATTAGTCATATTGGTCATAAAAGTTTTCTCCTTCCCTGCTTTCTTCTCCGCTGCTTCTTCGCTTTCGCTTCCTTCTCTCCGTTCTCCCTGATGGTTCTTTTTCCCTTAACAATCCTTTTAACTCCTATAATCCTCTTACTACACAACCATCACTATCACATCATCATCACTACATCAAACATCCTATTCTTTTTCTAAATTTTTTCGCCGTCACTCGCTCATCGCTCGCCACGGCTTCAAATCAGAGACGCTTCGCGATTGGACTTTGCCCAAACCCATTCGTTATTTCGTTTCTGATTTTTTGAATTGTGAATTGAATGATTGAATAATTGAATAAATATACATTTCGTTGCATATTGACCAATTCGCCCAAACTGATCAAAATATATAGCTCTTCAGCTTCTATTATACAACAGTATGATGTTACAGTCAAGTGAATCTGCGTAGCTTTTTGAAGATTTTACAACTGTATAGGGTGAATTAAGTAACACTTAAAGAAGTTTAACTAATGCGAATCAGCCCTGCTCCAACACCCATTTTCACGCCGATTGAACCAAACTCGGAAAATTCTGGTGTATTGTAATTGACAGCATAGATACAAGGACACATATTTTCAATGTCGCCCCAATCCCACGGCCATTCATCTTTCTCGTCGCTGACATAAAGCAGATTGTCAATGACGCCGAGCTCCTGATGGAATGACCGGATCACACTGTAAACAAGTCCGCCGTACTCTTCTTCAAATTCGTGGACGGCCGCTTTCTGTTGATCGTTCAGAGCGTAAAATGCACCCCAAGGCGGCTCACTGGACAGTGGAGTACCATTCTTCTCAAACAGTTTGACCGTATCAGAAAAGAATCCAAACGCTTTCATTCGCTTGATAGCTTCGGCACGCTTCTCTTCGATTGATACTTTCATCACTTATCACCTCCCACAATAGAGAGTCGGCGCTCCCTCAGAAATCACTTCGATCGTTTTGATTGAGCCCGGCGAAAAACTCCGCCCACGAAGCTCTTCCAGCTTCGACAGGAAATCGAGAAGCGTATGCCAGCTAGTTGGCTTGTACCTCTGTTTTGCTCCTACACTCAGAGTTGCTTGAAGTTCGCCAACGATATAATCATCAAGGAAGTCCAGTCGAGCACCCGCCTCGCCGTCTTCCCAGCGACTTGTTTCGCTATTCCACTTAGCGACGTCATATGTAACTTCGATCGATTTCATTATACTTCACCCCTTTCAATCAACATTCTCGCCGCTTCTTTCAGGATGCAGACGCCCTGTGCACAACTCGCCACATCGATATCGTTTTGTTTATACAGCATCCAAATCCCGCCAAAGAAACATATCGGGTCGCCAGCAGTATAACCAGCTGCATTCTGCCATAAACCCAGACCAGTATTATTGAACAGCTTGTCCTTCTTGTAGGCTCGCCGCAGCTCTTTCAGTGAAATAGGAATGTACTGTTTGACCTTATCCAGACCGCCCAGATAGTCGATATAACGAGCATAAATTTCACGATGATCGAGTTCTCTGCCAGTCCGCTTATCGATAGTATTGCAAACGATGCCGCATGCCTGTTCGAGTGTCACAACTGCGTCCCTCCTTACTTGTTAGACTTGCATTGATATTTTCGCTCGATCATTTCGGCTTCCACCAAAGTCATGCCGTGCTTCCACCGAATATCAACAACGGATTCAACCCAGTTCCCGGTCTTACGATTTTTTACGACACGAACTTCCTCAACATCTTTGTGAATCTGTGTGCCGGGTTTCGGGAGATAAGTCAAAACAGTTTCTTCAGAATGTTCCAAATCGTAAGAGCCAACAAATGTACAATCACGTTTGATCAGATCAAAGATCTTTTTGCAGTTCTGTTTAGATAGGTTTCTCACGACTGCGTCACCTCCCCTGGCACTTTCATAATCGACCAGCTTTTGAATTCTTTTAACGTTTTGATTCTTGCAGAATATGTGTGACAAATAGACAGCGGCTTATCATTGAGATTAGATCCGCAATCCATCCAAAGATCATTTGCTTCTTTCAAATCGTGGTCAAAATCGGCATTCATAATTTTCTGAAGCTCTTCCACATTGTTTGATACATGGATATTGCCAACGTATGCAGAAACATTATTGGCCACAATTTCAGTCAAGACAAACATATCTTACTCCTACTCTTCGAGTGTGATATCATCGTGGCCAGCATCTTCAAGCGGTTCATCCGATGCCAGCGCAATGATCTCGTCAATGTTGTTTTCGATCAGATATTTGACATCTTCCAGTCGCTGATCCAGAATTTCTTTCATCTGGGTTCTGACTGCTGTTTCGCCGATATATGCGTAGTTGCATTTCAGAGCCAGAATCAGATCATCAAACGTGACGGGATCAAGAATTGTATCGCTGGGAATCATGTCCTTACCGAGTTTCCAACGTCCTGCATCACTCATATAATGTCTCCTTATAAAAATCCAAGAGTTCGGAAAGCTCTTGTTCGTATAATTGATCATAATATTGATCTAAATATTTCTGTTCATAATCTCGAATTTCATTTTCGAGGTTTTGCTTTTCTTCTTTGAGTCTTTGTTTTTCTTCAAAGAAATCATCGATTCCTTCTTCGATAGGATTATCTCTTAATGGTTTCATTAGGGACCCCTTACACGCTACGGCGTTAAAACCTCCTGAACTTTACGAACTTGCCGTTGCTATCGTAGCAGGGCGAATAACAGTTGATTTTCTTGAGTTCTCCCTTGCATGCATTGACAAAAGTATATACGAAAATGGGTTCGCCCTGAACAATAATTGCATCAATACTATCCGTTCCAAATTGGTGCATAATATTCTGTTCGGTTTCTACCGCCATACCCTGAACGTAAATCGTATTGTCCTGCGGAAGAATCGTGGGTAACTCATAGCCACGAATGACACCATCGGTACACATCCTACAAGCCGCTTTGAGCTGTTCCGGCGACCAGTTCATAATGGGAAGTTCCGTCATATTGATAACCATATTTATATCTCCTTCAATAATGGAAGAACGTATTCACGCTGCGAGCTTTAGAATCATTGTGCATCGCATTGGCAGCCCACCGTCGCGCCTCGTCATAGCTTGCAAATTCACGACAGATCGTTTTGAATGGTTGGAATCCAAAAGAGTCACGATACAGAACGATATCATACTTGCGGAGTGTGTCGCTGTATGCGCCGCCGGATACATCGTTCATACTGCATGCGCTGCTCATACTGCGCCGCCTTCTTTTAACGGATATTCTTCAATGAACATGTTCTGCCGAAGCACTGCATAACCATCGTCGGAACTGTTGAACTTCCACAGGTCAGTCAGATAAGCGCCGAGGACACAAAACTCCACACCCGGCTTGAACGCCTTGATTTCGATCCAGATATCGAGGTTGCCGCTGCCATTGAAATAATCGTCGTTTGCCCGCTCATTCTTTGCGAGCAGAATCTGACCAGAATAAACATGACAAGAACTATCAAGACCAACAGCACCAAGCATCATCTTGTGATAGTCTTCAACATATTCGTCGAAAATGGCTCGATTCATAGCCCCGAGCTTTTCGCCCTCTGCGATAGTGAGAATGTTCTTCATATCATCAGAAATAATTGCGGTCATATTGCGTAGCGCTCCTTTCATTTCACTTCTCTTGATTCAATCTGGATATAGCGTTCGAGCTCATCACCGCTCCAGTTTTTCCAACGATAACGAAGATTGCCATCAAATTCAACGTCATAACACTCTGGGTCTGCACTCACCGATTTTGCCATTTCGGCCAACGTTTTCATAGCACGCTCACGACTGCCATAAACATCCCCATTGTAATGATTGAACATCACCCACGGTTGTCCCTTGACTCGTTTGGAATAGGAATTATCTAAGATAAACACCATCATTGTTTTGCCATCCTCCTTTTTTACCCGCTGCGTTCTCTGCGGATTATACATAACAGCGCTCATACCATGTAGAAGTAAGAATGCTTGATTTCGGGAGTGTATTTGTCCTGAGTGACACACTCCAAACCAATGATATGCTTGTTGCTTTGTAGGAGCGCCTTCTGACCCGGCGACAAGATACAGTCAAGCAGCACTCGCATTGCAGGCTTACCACCCTTCAAGATAACATCCTGATACTCGATCACGTGGCTTTTGATCCTTGGCGGGAGGGATTCAATCAACTTCGCGGTGTTCATGTTAATTTCCTCTTTTCTTTCTGCGTGTGTATCTTATTGTATTGGATGTGGTTACGTCTGCCCCGGTACCACCAGTCGCCCGGTTTCTGAAAGCTTCTTTACATACGTTTAACTTGTCCGTTCGAGAATCACCCAGACCCGCATTATAGCGAACCTTATGGGTCGATTACGTCTATTTGCGACTACCGCTAAACTCGTATGTATGATGCGAACTTATGCTCGGATGCGTCGAGCACATTGCAACGTCATTCTATTTAATTTGAAAATTTCAGTTAGATGTTAAAACAGTTTGTATCGCCATCCCATGAAAATTTTCTCATTGAAGTAAGACGCGACCCTTGCACCAAATGCTGCGCCCACCGATTGCGGGCTAAAAATTTTACAATTCAAGCTATAAACCCTCCTTTCGTTTAGTTTCGCTCACTTCAAGTAACACCCTCTAGTTTACTTTTATCATTGATTTATCAGCGTGGCCTTTGCGTCAAAATCAAATCAAATTTCACTAAAGCGGTGGAGCGCCCTTCTGTTTATGCAACCGCTTCGATCGTGACGCTATGTGCCCCACTTGCGATTGCATTTCTGGGCTTGGGACCAGTACCAGTTCTGCAGAACCAGTAGCCGCATTAAACCCCGGCAGCACAGCTGTTGCACTACCGGAGTTCCCTCTGCGAATATTTTTTGTTATGATATCATCCGCGACTGTGTTATGTATATAGGGAATTTCTGGGAATTGCTTTACTTGTTCGCCGCAGCCGCATCGTTCTTTTTCGGAACCGGCAACTTAAATCGAACCAAGATTGTGGTCGGCCGAACGCTAGAATTAGTCGACAGATGGCTCTTATATGACCGTCTGTCCTTCAAACGAGAAATCACTTCTTTCTGTGCGTCCTTAGACAAAGGTTCCGGTTTCGACACTGCTTCTGCCGACTTGATATTAGCATCAAAATTCGCCACACGGAAACAGCCCTGCCGATGTGTTTGGGTTTGCTTGATTTCAACAGGCTCCAAATAATTTCTGTTCAGATTCATCTTGACGACTTCTTTTTCAGTGAACAGCTCGTCGGCAATGTAGATAGACCATGCTTCTTCGTTTGCCTTACGCCCTTTGCCGCGATACATGGGTTTGTTGTTGGCACTCCTCTTGGTACGATAGTAAAGCATTTTTGTTACCTCTCTCTTTTTATTGAATTGTGTGTAGCAGCGCTCTTAAATGAATGCTGCCGCTTTATTTATCGCAACAGCAACAATCACAATCACTGCTGTGCTATACAAAACGAATTCGAACGGACCATCTTGATAGACAGATACGATACCGCTCACTAAATTTTTTACCGCACGATACAAGCCCCGACAAATTCGATTGAATCGCGGGAATGCATCTAGGTAATAAAACCCACGACAAATCTGAATCCCAGCATATGGAACAACAAAGATTCCAACTGTGACCCAGATGGCGTGGCTACAAAGCTCTTGCCATTCAAGCATTTTCTGATCTCCTTAGATTCAGATTCTGATGAAATCGTCGATATAGTGGCGCTGCCCACCCAGATTGAAGTACGGACGCCCACTTGACGTATATTTGACTTGGCGTGTCCCACAGTCCTCGATCGTATCGCCGTTGTTGATACCTACATGAATGCGCTCATCGTCACATTCGTAGATTTCATAACCGCCGAAATTCGAAATAGGATACACTGCGATTGCTTTAGGCGAGCTGGGTTGCTTTGCGACAGTAATTGGCTCGACTGTGAATTGTTCCACCATAGTTGGCACCTCCGTTGTATCTGCGGTCGTAATTCATTCGAGCTCTCTTGCCGAACATCTTTCGACTGCTGCGTGTCATATCGTGATCGCCATGTACAATGAAGCCGTGACAGTTTGTGATAGTCGCCACCAGACGGCAGTTCGATTCAATACGCCGCCACATCACTTTCTTTGGCAACGAATCATACGAATGCTCGGCCGGAAATCCCATTCTTGCTCGCCGAAAAAAATCAGGCGTGAGTTCGTGGTCGTTAATTTTGACAATCCGAATGATTTTGATATCCTCATTCAGAACTACACCATAGAGGTCGCCCGTCATGGTTTCATAGATTTCGCTGACGATCATACGACTGCGCCCCTTTCAATCATGCTTGCAAACAACTTGCGACCTGCTTTGCCCATATCTTCGGGATACAGAATCGGCTCACGACCATTGATCTCGGCGATGATTTCTGCACCCATAATGTCGAGTTCGGCAAGAAATGCGGTCATGCTCAACCCGCCGTAATTTTCGGGGTTATACTCATCAGCAAACGGCCAGCCACTGTCGCAGGAGTCCATCACAGATTCGATACTTTCATCGCCACGTAGATGCACAACATTGATGAGATCGTCGCGATAGTAGACAAACACAAAGATATCCCCCACATTGTCCTCGTAAAAGTAGTTGAAATACATCGCAACGCCTCTCAGTCTCGCTCGTATGCTTTTACGACGGTGTTCTTGTGGGTCATGGTCATACGAGAAAGATTCGACTGAGCAACTCCCCTATCCAGCATCCGGATTGTTTCGTATGCCTTGCGGGCGATGTCCTCATGAGAGAATCGGGATACGGTTTCGCTGCCATCCTTGTATCGGATTGCGACAGTCCACTTAGTACCGTCATCCACGATACGTCCGGCAGTGGGGCGCTCCTGCTGTGACGTTTTCTCCTGCTGTGCCTGCTGTGCTCTTGCGGCCTGCTCCTGCTTGCGCTGCTTTTCAGCCTCGGCACGGAGACGCTTTTCTTCTGCATCAATCATGACGCCGATTTCTTTGACGTCATTCATGACTTTGTTCGCCATTTCACGTGCCATCTCGCCAGTCTTTTCGCCAGTGAACTTGTCGGCAAGCCCATCATAAAGCCACCACTTGTCCATAGCGGCTGCCTGTGCATACTGAAGTACTTTCAATTGATTCATAATAGATTACCTCTCTTCTTTCTGGGACGTGCGATAGTCTCTTACAAGCCGTTCGTAGTCGTCAATATTGGAACGCCAGCCGCCTTCGTACAGAGCGGCCGCAATAGACAGCATATCAAATTTCATAGAATCCATTTCAGTCTACCTCGTCTTCGCTCCACAAGATGTCATCGATAGAATCATCTGAGAATTTGTCAGGTGTGCCGTTGCTATTCATAATGAGGACAACGTGCTCTCCCTTCTGTTTGGGGCAAAATCCGTTCCAGAACCATAAAGATCCGTAAGAATCTCGCACCCAGCAGCTGAGGCAGTTCGTGTTATCAGTCGCAATCCATCCATCAACAACGTAGTAGCCAAAGGGGCCAACGATGTCGCTTTCATAGTCACGCCACATAGGAGACACGGCAATGAGAACATCGTCGTAGATATTGTCTGGGGTTCCCACGTCTGACATAGTCATCTCGACGTACTGCCCGACAACGTAGTCACAAACGTCGGCGGTGAAACACCACAACTCGCCAGCATCATCGAGTACTTGGTACTCGCCGGCGCTTTCGCTCCAGATCGTGCCGGATTGGACATAGGTCGTGGGCTCTGCCGCCTTGACAGGCATTGTGAAGATTGTGGCTGCGAGCATGACGCTTGCGATAACGACCGCCATACCCCGAACGGATTCCGAAATTGATTTCATGATGATACTTCCTTTCTGTGTGCTCTGCGAGGGACGCTGTTAGTGGGGACGCCGCTGGTGGAATAGCTCTTTGATTGCGAGCTGAATCGATACGGCGAATCCGATACCGACAACGATACCGCAGAAGAAAATCGTTTCGCTGCTGAAGTAGTCCATAATAATGCTCCTTTCGTTATGCCCAGCACTTAGCATGGCTTTCATAGTGGACACCCGCTTCTTCAAGGGCTTCGGTGTAAATCTCCGCAAGCTCTTTGTCGCCAAACATAATCGCGACATCGAGGGCGGATTCGATTGCGATAATAGTCATGATGTTACACCTCTTTTTAGCAGGGACGGCTCAGGCTCTTGCATCCGATAACATGGCCAGCTTCATCACGAACTTGTCGCCCGGGAATGCGAAGATCCTTGCGATTCTTGCACGCATTTGCCACGAGGGCAGACACGACCAGAATTGTTTCGGGCTCTTCTGCTGGAAGTCCTTCGACATCACCATACACAGTGATTTCATCAGGGATACCGTCAACAGTGGCCGCTACCGTGTAAGAGGTAGCCACACGAGGCAGGATTCCGCTTGCAGGAATTGTACGGATGATGTCGCCGTTATCGACAACAAAAGAAATCTCGTGAGGTGTGCAGTTGATAATTTTCATTTTCTTGTCCTTTCGTGTGTGTGTGTAAATGCCCGTTGAGGGGCGTATCGGTAGCGGTATACTATCTTCCCCGTGACCGCCAATCGCACGGCATCGCTCCTTTTGGAGCAGAGAAAAGAGGTAAAAAGAAAACGCCAGCCGAATTTAATCGAATGACGTTGGGGTTGACTAATTGATTTTATTAAAAGTTTAAACTATAATCTAGCTAAGAGGTGATACTATGAAACCGAAATTGACTTGTTATAGACCTAAATGTAATAACCCAGTTTTTCAAGATGGATTATGTTATAAGCATTTATGTAACAAACGACAAGGAATTGCGAAAAAGAATGGAACATTTATTAAAGTTCGGTTTACGCCAAAAGAACTCAAACAGCTTCAATCCGATAAAATCACTTGCTTAAACTCAAATTTGGGAAATGATTCAAGTCCCAAATTAGGTGCAGACGGTCAGTGGAATCACGGTAACAATAAATAACTCATTAACGCTTTCCGCTTTTGATTAAATAGCCGGATTTAATGGCCTTCTGTCTCTGTTATCAAAAGAAGGACTCATGCCAGTTCCATCCATATATGTCTGCATAGAGCGGTTCAGCTTTTTCTGCTTTCCGTTCATCTCAATGGATTCGCCGTAAAGAGCGCAGCTAAGTTCAGAGTATCCGTAGCCACTCATAGACGATTGACGATATTTTAGTTTATACTTTTTACGTCGGATACAGTCAGGATTAGAGGCTTCTTTATGCCAAATAGAAGCCTCTTTTTTCATTTCGTCATGGTTGGGATTTACCATTTTGGTTTCCCACTTGTAAAGCTTGATACATCCAACCTTTGCCGCTTCGATAACATGACAAACAATAGCTCTATCGGGGATATCGTCCCATCTGGATTTTGTTTTCATGTCACGATGCTTGAGTCGCATCTCTCCGGTTTTCACGTTCAGACGAGGCTCCGCGACAAATTCCTTGCCATTGAGCGTGCCGTACAGTCCCATATATGGAACTTTGCAGCCATTGTACGTCATTCCTTTACGATTGACGCACTGGATAACTATGCCATTTTTGTCTTTAAACATTTAGCGCATTACCTCTCTTTTCTTTCAGAATCTTAGTTTAAAGCCCCCGCGCCACGTCAAGGCGTTCTGAATTTGCGGGAGTGAGCAGTTTAACGTCATGCTCGGGACACTAGATATTATTTTTGATTTCATACCCGGTGGATTCCTTTCTGATTTTATTATTTAGAACGTGAAGTAGACGGAGCATTCATGGATAAGTTTTCCGTCCTTATTGCTATAAAATTTTGCAAACAGGATTCGTTTGGTTCTAGTCCAGTTCGACTGCTTATTGATAAACATGTTCTGAATATCTCTCATTGCGTTTTCAAAGCCTACTTTATCCAGCTCATAGCAGAGAGTTTCAAAACTGTTTGTTTCCTTGTTATGCACTCTTGCTTCCAGAACAAATGGCGCTTTGAATCCGACTTCATCAATGGCTGCATTCGTCACGATGGGATGAGGATACGTCCAGTACGCGCTTGTGGTGCTCTTGTTTGCTCTGGTGATATCGCCGACTTTTTTGACGACAGGCTTGCACTCAGGACGAGAGTACATGATATACCCATCCCTTGCGTTCTCAATATGCAGAACAGGCAGACCAGCAGACAGCATCTTGAACACTGTCTCATCGTCCACATCGGAAAGTCTTTCACCACTTTCCATGATGACGTTGTACAGAGTGCGAGTGATAATCTCGACATCTGCGTCTGCAAAGTCGTGGGTCAGGTCGTAGGTCAGTTCGTCAAGCTGGTAATAACCATGCTCACGGACGTGGTCGGCGTCAATGGTTTCTCTTATGACATAAGGGCAAGACATAGTGATAACCTCTTTTCTGAGTGTACAAAATGCGCCACACTCTTGAGCGCTACGCATACCGCGTTGGAAAGAGGCCGCTTTGAACGGTGCGACCTCGAAAGGGTATCCGTTAGTGCGTGTTACTGCTCAGCCTTGGCAAAGAACTTGCTCTTGCTTGCAAAGTCGTACTTCGAGGAACGCGCCTTGCCATCAAAAGACAGACCCTTGGAGATGGTGACAACAATCTCGTCAATCATGGCCTTGTCGCCGATGCCCTTGACAGAGCCCTGTTTTGCGCGGTTTGCTGCAATCTTGAGATATTTGACGTCACAAGACAGCGCGGTGCAAGTTGCAGACAGTTCCTCGGGGAGCATGGCGTTCCAAATGGCCTGGAGCTGAGCAAGACGCTTGCCCTTGTTGATAGGACCGATAAAGCAGTCCAAACCCATATCTTTGAGAGTCTCCTCGACCTTAGTGCTACGAACCATCTTGGCCGCGTTGAGTTCGGTTGCAGTCTCCTCAGAGAGCATACCGTTGAACAGCATAATCAGCTTTTCGTAACGGCCATCGGAGCAGAGAGAAACCGCCTTGTTGGGCATAGGCTCTCCCTTGTCGTTGGTTTCAACAGCGTTCAGGGTCTGGTAATACTTTTCGAGGGTCTTGAACTTGATAAGCATCTTTGCATCCTGGGTGGACAGAACCATAGTCTTGGGGTCAGTGGTGATCTTCACGCCGGCGTAGTAGGGGTTAGGAGCGTAGGAGCGCCACATTTCAGCGCGTTCCATAGCACAGAACTCAGCACACTTTGCATCACAGGCGGCCTTGTTGGAATTTTCGACTGCCTTGTTGAGCGTAGCGGTGACGTTCTGAGACTGCTCAGCGGTCAGAACGGTTTTCTGGTCGTTCAAGAACTTTACCAGTTCAGGGATGGTCAGTTCGTTCAGCTTGCCCGCCTTAGCAATGGCATCGTAGTCAGCATAAACTTTCAGCATAATAGTTACCTCTTATCTTATAAAAACTTGCACTAAACCGGATTGTTTAGCGCTCTGGTACGGTACGCTTTTGGAGAGTGCATACCGATGACCGTCTCTTTTATGTAAAGCCACACTTGTAGCTTATATGCTTTTGGGAATGTGCTTTTCTCTAGGCCATTGCACTGTTGCCCGTGTTCCATTATGGCACGGACTTATACAGCCCGTGTGCTGTCCATCGTGCGTTAGTTAGTCTTGGCGCACTTTACCCATCTGGAACTAATGGTGTTCTTTTGCTTGCACCCTTGCCCGCTATTCTAGCTTATAGTAGGGGTGGTACAAGAGCTTTTTTCTCCTCTAGGCGGTTCTACGCCATCAAACAACCGTTGCTATCTTTGGAATTGTATCTATTGTCGCCAGCTCTGGCCTTGGCGTTTTCTACAAAACTATGCTTACGCATAACAGTCCCCGTGGTGTTATCTTAGGTTCTGCCTTTTGTTCAGTTTTCAAGGTACTCCGCCCCCCGCACTTCTCCCACGTTCTTGGGAATTATGCCGGTAATGTTTGGCCATCGGGGTTTGGGCGCACTAATTGCTCAGATAGGAGACCCATGTTTTGAAATGGCAAGGCATAAACCTTGACCGGATACCCGGCGCGGTATAAACCGCCCACATGGGAAAATCCAAACTTTGCAATTTTCAAGGTGCGACTACTCCCCGGGGTGCGGGTGCCGTTCCGGTGTTTCCCGCTCCCCTTGGAGTGACTATACAATACCATATCCAGATTTTTTGTAAAGCAATAGTCTATGCGCCAAAATCCACCGCCCACAAAAACGGAATGGAAGTCGCCTATATATAAATAGGTATAAATTCCGTATTCAGGGACTACCTAATCCCACCTTTTAACAAAAGGTCATATTAGCCGAAAAACCGCATGAATCCTAGAAAAAACGGATGATTGACAGGGCAAGAGGGGGGCAGGTTGAAAATCCGGGGTCAGCCCGCGCGAAGCCCGAAGGGCTTAGTTGTTTCATCTCCCCATCACGTCCCAAATCTCCCGAGCTCGCTACTGCGTTCACAACATTTCTACATCCATCTGTGCAGCACCTCACTTCCCAATTTTAATCTCAACAGCCATGTCAACCACCGCTCTGCAGCCCCTATTTCCACCCATCAAGATCGCACAGCTGTCGCCTACAACACCACACGCCGCCATACCACAGTACATTGCTGCGTAGCCAAAAAACGTCCCGAAGCCTCACCCGGTAAACAACGTATTATCGTTCAAATTTACATGGTATTATATTGTTACAAATTGCGCCTATCATCGTAATTTCATCCCGCTAGTATCCCATAAAGACCAAAATTCACTTCCCTGATCGCTCAAATTTCGCTCATTTTTTGATCAAAAACGTTAAATTTTGCCCTAAAAACGCTAAAAATGCCACTAAAAACGCACATTTCACGCATAAACGCCGTTAAACACTCCATTAAGCAGCTGTCCTGCGCAGCATCGCTAAAAAACAACGTATCGCCCCGGAAAATATATGCAATTTCGCTTGCAAATAACAAAAATTTGGTGTATAATATAGGTATGATATATTTAAGTCCCGTTTGTGCTGCTGAGAGCATTTCTCGCCCGCTATGTTCTGGCAGCTCAAAATTTCGCCCTTACAAACAGTACTTAAACATATTAACCGTAAACGATATCCAATACATCCTTATCAAGGAGGACAATGATCCACTATGAAATTCTATGATACCTCTGCCCTACTAGATCTCCCGCCTGATACTCTTCTGGCAGAGCCGTTCCTAATTGCTGACATCACTCTCTATGAGCTGGAAGACATCAAGACTAGTGGCAAGAAGGATGAAGCCACCAAAGCTAAGGCACGCACCGTCACTCGCCTGCTCGCCGAACATCCAGCAGCGTACACAGTAGTATCTATTGATTACCATCAGCTATTCTCGATCCTGAATGATGCCCCAGTCAAAGACAACAACGACGGAACGATTATGGCTGCTGCTCGATGGTATCTGAATGAACTGATTGAAAAGAAAGAAGACGCAGAGAAGATTCAGACCAGAACAGGAGTGTTTGAAAAGTCGGCCGCAGATGAACTTGTAGCCAAGACGACTGCTGATGTTGATTCCTTCTGTTTTGTTACCAGTGACCTAAGCTGCTTCAATCTTGCGCAGCGGGTTATGAAACTGCCCTGTGAGTTATCTCTTGACTCCTGCGGTGCTCACAATGACTACACTGGCTGGACAGAGGTTGCCCTAGAAGATAGCGGCGAAGAAGCATTGGCAATGGCCTACTCCAAAGACGTCGAGCAGAAGAACCTGTTTGATACGCCCACGAACGGTTATGTCTTGATTCCAAATGCCGACGCTGATGGTAACACAGCTGGACTTCGCTGGGATGGCTCGCATTATGTACCTATTAAGTATAAGAATCTGAATACCGCATACTCTGGTAAGATCAAACCACTCAACAATCAGCAAAAACTTGCCTTTGACCTACTTCAGAATGACGATATTACAATCAAACTGCTTCTTGGTGTGTATGGCAGCGGCAAGGACTTCCTGATGGTTAATCATGCTGTTGATCTGATCGAAAAGGGCAAGTATGACAAGATCGTCTGGGTTCGCAACAATATTGAGGTCAAGGACACAAAAGAAATTGGCTTCCTGCCCGGCTCTATGCTTGAAAAGGTATATCCGTTCGCGGCGAATCTGGCCGATTGTCTTGGCGGCGAGGTTGCATTGGAGCGAGCTATCACTGATGGATGGGTAGAGATTCAGCCGCTCGGCTTTATTCGTGGACGCAGCTTCAATCGATCTATAATTTATTGCAGTGAAGCGGAAAACCTCACCAAGCAGCATATTCAGTTATTGATTGGTCGAGTTGGTGAGGGCAGCACACTGTGGATTAACGGTGATTTGAGACAGATTGACGATGTAGCTTTCGAACGAAATAACGGCATTCAGAAGTTGATTGATAAACTGGCAGGAAATGAACGCTTTGGAACGGTTTACTTACCTATTACGGAACGTTCTGAGACAGCCCGTCTAGCTGACATGCTTGATTGAGGAGTCGCGCAAGATGATGGAAGTAAAAATAAGCGGCCTGAAAGTAGCGGACTACTGGTCTCCTACCGACGGATGGAACTATGACGCCATTGATAGTCTTGCAAAAGAATTGTGTGACCGCTATCGAGAAGCTGAAGCCGAACTGACAGTAGAGTTATTCAAAAACTACATGGAAGAACAAGTTGGGTGGATGATTCGACCGTTTGTTCGTCGAGGTATGAAAACCAGCGAACGAATGTTTATAGACGCCATAGCTTATCAAGCCATAGAAAAGATACTTACTTCTGATATTGACAAATTGGTCACACTAAATGAAATGCGAAAAGAGTTAGAAGACGTAGCCTTGCATCGATATTTGATTACGCCGTTTGGTAAATTACATAAAGCTGCGCAAGCAGTAGGAGAATGAATATGACTGACATTATTTTATCTGTCGAAAACAATGAAGCAGTGGTATCCAGCCGCCAGATTGCTGAAAATTTTGGAAAACGGCATAACGATGTGATGGAAGCAATTCGTAGTATTTTAGCTACGGAAAATTCCGTAACTAAATTTTTTCACGAGTCAACGTTTGAATATAGAGGCCAAACTTTTCCGATGTATTTAATGAATCGTGACGGATTTAGTTTACTCGTTATGGGGTTTACTGGTAAATCAGCGCTGGAATGGAAAGTCAAATACATCACAGCATTCAATGAGATGGAGAAGCAGCTTACCCAACCAAAGCAGTTATCCAAAACAGAGATTTTATCTCAGGCACTTTTGATTGCTCATGAAGAACTTGAAGAAAGCAAAAAGCAAATCACAGCCTTAACGGCAAAAAATGCAGAGCTTATCCCAAAAGCAGAATTCGCAGACGCAATTAGCGCGTCGAAGGCAAGTGTTCTTATTGGTAGTTTCGCTATTGTGCTAAAGCAGGATGGTTGCGACATTGGCCAAAACCGCCTGTTCAGATATTTACGTGAAAACGGATATCTCATCTCGCAAAAGGGCGATAGATACAACACGCCAACACAATGGGCTATGGAGATGGGATTGTTCGAGGTTGAGACTACCCTTTTTACCACAGCTTATGGTAATGCAAAAATTTCTTACACCACACGAATCACTCCAAAAGGACAGCAACATCTCATTAATAAACTTGTAAAAAAGTGCGATTCGAATTTGATGGATGTCGTATGATAGAGGCTTTACAAAATATGGAAAAATTTATCGCCCCACGCGGCAGTGGCCGCACCTATCAAATATGTAAATACGCAATTGAAAATGACTGTGACATTATTGTGCCAACGATAAATCAGTTTAACTACATTGTTGACACAATACAAAAAATATGTTCTGCCTCTGATGGAGAATGGATTTATTGTGGCATTGATAAGCCTGCAGCCACGGTTAACGTTGCAGTATGGAATGGTCAGCGGCAAATAAAAATTTATGACGCTGGAATTCTTACTATTGCATATTTTATGCATAGTACAAAACCAGTTGTGATCGATGATATTGATAAATGTATGGACTACATTGTTGGTAATCGCATGATAGCCGCCTGCTCTATAGTTACATATGACCCGTCTGATGTCGCATTTCACCCTGAAATCACAGATGCAGATGATACGGCCATAGGAAGACCAACGCTGCAACTAACCTGTAGGAGTTTGCTATGACAACAGATATTTTTGGAATGACTAATTACAAGAAGAATGAGAAAGAAATATTAGAACTCGCAAGTAAGGAAATCTGTGAACAGCTTAGCGAAGAGCTTAATAAAAAAATAGATTCTATTGTAATTCATGTCGATGTAGACCGCAGATACATACATTATGATCCTCCGTCATCTTTTATGATAAATTCAATGGAGATCTTTAAAGTTGATATCATGTCCGGGTCGCATTTGGAGACAATCGAGGGGAAGGCTGCAGAAAGTATTTATAAGCGATATCTTGAATTGGTTGGCAAATATGCGTTGCAATTCAAAAAACCGTTTACCTGTAAGAGCCTATTATAAACTCAACAGTTGGAGGACCCCATGGTATGACACGAGAAGAAATTATAAAAGAAGCGATGGGTTACGCACAAATTGGACGCTTCGGTTACTACAAAGGAACTTACGATGAGATGTTAGCTGTTTTAAAATGTTTTGCTGATACTGATGCAGAATACGTGAATTTTCAAGATATGCGATGGCACTTAGATGAGAAAAACGGAAGACTCTATTATGAACGCTTGTTTGATCAATGGGAGCCAAAACCAACGCCATGGTATCAAAAGCCATTTACCTGTAGGAGTTTATTATGAATCACACTGTAACTGCCAGAGTCGCAATGCTGACTTCTGCAAATTATGACGCCAAAAACGGAATCTATGTCCCATTAAGTGACAACAACATGGTGTGGGTCATGCCATTCAAATCGTATCGCGATCTTAGAGCGTGGTATTTAAGAGCAAACGATGGTTCAAAAATATTTCATCAGATATGGTTTGGACCCGGGTATACATATAATTCCATGAGCGATGTAGCGACACGACTTGCGAAAGAGTTTGATCAGCTTAATGATGTGGATTATTGCAGACTTGCCAATAAAGATGGCATTTTAGATTTGTTCCATCCTATTGAACTTGACTATACATGGACTTGGGACCATGTCGTAAAAATCAAAGCACCATGGTATGAACGGAATAAAAAGAATCTAGTATGCCACAGTTTATTATAAGTGCGCAGCAGCGCCGCAGAGGGAACTCGCAATGAGAGTATTATTCGTAAAACCAGAAAACTACCAAGCAGTATGTAACTGGTATGACAGATTAAAAGAAGTAAAAAATCATCCAAAGACAACTGTAATATGTCAGAGCCCAGAAGAGTTCCGCGCACAGTTCGACAAAGATAAATTTGGAGTCAGATATACTACTTTCTATTTCGATGAAGAATTTGGAATGATCAACACTGTAAAATGTTTCAAAGAATTTGTGAGACTATATGGCGATGAGGATGCGCGTTATATATCTGCAACAATGAAAATGAGAACCATCAACATTGACCGATTATTATGGGCTGGTGATTTCAATGTATTTAAAGGATTTTGTATTGAGCCCGACTGTATTGATGATGTTATCAGAAGCGCGAAAAGACCGTTGTCATGTAAGAGTCTGTTGTAATAGGAGATTAACAAAATGGATGTTATTGACTTAGATCTTATTGGGAATCCAGAGAACCCTTATCGTTATTGGATATCAAACGATTTAGCAAAAAATGCAACCATTACTATTCCAAAAGAACAGCCTGTAAAAGAATCAGCATGGGATAGAATAAAAACCATAGAAGAACAAATCGCAGATATTTACGACCAATTAGATAAACTAAAGAAGCCACTTCGGTGCAAATCGCTTCTATAAGGAGGATTATTATGAAAGAAGAAGAATTTTCAAAACAGGATATTTTTAATATTGGATTCGCCGTAGTTGATGCGGTGCGTAATTATAGTGTCACAGTAGATAATATTATTGACGCTATTCAAGTATACGCGGACTGGCAGGAAGTTATTGGCGATGCTTCACTGTATGACACGCTTTGGATGGAAGATTATACGCCTATGTCCCCTTCTTTGACCCGATATTTATATCATAAGCTATATGGGTTGGAAGAATACGACAACGACAGCGAGGAGGATTACGGCGATGAGTGACCGCAAGCGAGATAAGAATTCTAAGAGTACATATATGAGAGCAGCCCGCAAACAACGCATGATTGAAAACCAGTTTATGCAGGAGATTGAAAAAGCACAGGAAGCTCCGGCGTCTAAATATAATAAAAAGTCCCACAAGCAACGCCGCGAGTGGGATGATGAAGAGTAAGGAGGAATGTAACAGTGGATAAAGATCCTAAGAAGCCCGACGATCTGCAAGACGAAAACTGTCAGCATGGCATGATGAGTACAAATATTCCTTTGACTATTGCGGTATCGGCTTTTATCAATAGCAAAAACTGGTTTGATTGGATACTGCACGCTGCTGAGACACTGGTAATCTTCTACTTGACCTATCAGATTATTGGCAAAGTGTTATTCGTTGCGCTGGTTATTACTCCCCTTCTTGTATTTTATATCAGCAGTGCAATTGATTGTTACTACGCTGTGTGCGATGGCGAGTGGGATGACAGCGACGATGACTCTGGCGATGAAGACGATTTCCACAACAAATTAAAGTAAAGGAGAATTGATATAGATGTTTTCTCCTCCATTGTATAGCGTTTTAAAGTTTCCTCTTAACTATATTATTACCCATGATTATAATTTCAAACTAACTGACGAAGAACTTATTCATTTCACTGTGTTACAGGGAGATAATATGATGTTCCGCCAAATTCGTATGATATCTATGAATGACGATAAGTTTCAGAAATTTGTTGTTTTTGTTGACGCTACAGGTGGATACAACAAACCAAAAGCTCTTGAACGCCTTGTAAAACACGGATTTAAAATCAATGGAGAAACGTATTTGTTTAGTGAACGCAGTGCAAGTATGGTTCGTCAAAGCATGCTCAGCTTTGTTGAGCGTCATATTGCACCAGAACTTGATAGGCGAATTAGTATGGGGCTTGATTTTTCTGAAACGCCAACTGTTCTTAGCAAATATTATGCTTATCGTGGTTTGAATCTGTCGTCTGCTTTTTGCTTACCGGAATGGGAACCTAAAATTTGTATCGTTGATGATTACGAGAACACAATTAAAGACCAAATGGTTGAATATCTATACGATAAAACAACAGAATTCATTGATAAAGCGGGTAACAAAAGAAGTTGGACACAAAAAGATGTTGCTGTAAAGAAAGCCGATATCACTATTAACTGCTTCGATGGTGCAGGTATTTGTCACCCAGAAATCATGCGCCAGATTGAACGCAAAATAAATACTGATGAACATATTAACAGTTGTATTATTCGCGCACCATATATCAAAGGATGCATGCACGAGATTGATTATGAATCATTTTATGCGGAGCGTGGCGTTACAAAAATCAAAGATATTTGGGGGCAAGAATATGATGTAACTCCCGGCAGCGAACCACTTATGATTCTTACCGTCAGCCTTTATAAAGGATATAAATATTTCAAGAAAGACGGCACATATAAAGACTGGGAGAGATATTGGGAATGGTTTCGTAAAACAAAAAGCTGCTTTGCTATTGCGAAATGGAATTATAGTGCTGAACGAGAAAATTTAACCACAAAATGCAATTATCAAATTTTGCAAAATATAGACCTAGAATTCGATGATTTCAAACACTTCGCTGACATGTCTGTAGATTTTTATGAAAAGGTCACAAGTGATGATATTTTTTACACTGATTGTTTCCTTGGATTAATGGCTGACGATGTCAATCCTTTGAATCACTATATTGCTGCATTAGCACGTAATCAAGAAATGATTCACGAGCCATGCGTTAAAGAGTACGTCCATTCCTTACTTGATAAAACTCGTGATGGATTTAAATGTGGGAAACTCTGGATGAATGCAACATTTAAATTTTGGGTACCAGATCTTGTTGCTCTAATGGAATGGGCTGGCGGGCTCCCTGTTGTTGGAGCGTTAAAGGCTGGTGAGATTTATACTTTTGATCGTCGTGGCGTTGCACTTGGAGACCGCATTTGTGAACGAAACCCCCATATATCAAGATCAGAGCACCTGCTTGTTAGCGCCGTCGATAATGAATTGACTCAAAAATATTTTCATGGACTTGTAAATTGTTGTTTCACTTCGATTTATGACATTAACGCACCTCGGCTCAATGGTTCCGATTTTGACGGCGACCTCGTCCTTGTTATTGATGAACCTTCCATGATTCCTGGAGTACATACAGATATTCCTATTACGTTGGATCTTGAGGACAAAAAGACTGCTCTTGCTGAAACTGATACCCTTGACAATAAATTTGCTTGTACTCTTCGTGGTCTTAAAAGTCAAATTGGCGAGATTTCAAATTTAAGCACTGTCTATCAAAACAAAGTTCCTAAGACTGAAAAGACAAAACAAGAATATTTGAAATATGTTTCTCTTTTGTCCGTCGCAAATGGAAAGGAAATCGATAGAGCTAAAACTGGCTGCGGATATAAGATTCCTAGAAATATACAGAAATATGGTACTGGTCCTAAGAGTACGCCATATTTTATGAAATATGCAGGCCCTTACTATGCACGTTTACATAATCTTAGCAAGGCACACAGCAATATGAATTTACTCTGTATGAGCCTCGAGCGCTGGGAGCGTGGAGTCCGTTGGCATAAAGAGCCTGCTGGTAGTTTTGATTGGCACATAATGTACGATTCGGAAATTGGCTATGATCAGGCTGTATTTAATGAGATTGAAGCAATCTTTCTGGACTTTAATAAATATCGCAAGCAGCAGTTGGAGCTTGAAAAGAAAGCCAAAAATTGGAAACTTTATCGTAAAGAGCTTGAAGGTATCATGACGAAAGAAGAAGCAAAGACCTATGAAACCAACTGGCAAGCAATTTATAACGTGTATCGTAATAAGTGCAAGCTGATCTGTCCTGATGTTCGTGAGTTGGCTAATATTCTAGTCGTGTTGTGCTATGAAAAATATCCCAACAAATTTAAAAAGTTCCTATGGCACATGGCTGGTGCTGGTGTGGTTGAAAATATCAAACCAGTTCCTGTGCAGTTACCAATTCACGACCCGAACGGCGAGTATGAATATCTTGGTCAGAGATACAGTCTGGCTGAGCCGAGAACCTATGAAGCGAGGGTGAAGTAATATGTTCAATAAACTCTGTGCTGTTTGTGCTAAATATAACGAATGCACATGGATGCAAATAAAAGCACTTAATAGTCCAATTGTTGATTTAGAAAGTATTATTGGATCAGGTTATTGGACGAGAACATGTTGTAAATATTTTGTTTATGATTCTACCAAAGAAGAACCAAGGGTAAATGATGAAGTTTAAGATATTAGAATTGAGACTTTTTGATATGAAAGGAAACGATATCACAGAAGTTGGAATTCGTTGTATGAAATGTGGGTGGTATCATAGTATAGCACAATATAAATGGGACGAAATAAAAAACGATACGCGATTTATCTTTTGTAAAGAATGTGGAGAAGAAACACCACACAGACTGGAGGCTCTTAATGTTTAATCTATTCAAGAAAAAGAAACCACAACAGGAGGAAGATCCACAGCAGATGGAATGCCCCAAGTGTGGCGGGACAATGACGCTGACAAGCGGGCTGACATATAAATTCCACTGCCGGGGGCAGGAACTCGAAGCCTCAAATGTTACCGCCATGAAATGTGCGAATTGTGGTGAGATGATGTTTAGTTGGGACGAAGCTCAACGTATCCAAAAATTCGCTCATGAATCTGTTAGCTGGGAGGATAAAACAGAATGAAGAGGGTTTTTGTTATATTGATTTCCATCTGTTTGATAGGATGTTTGCTGACTGGCTGCGGTACAAAAGAAGACCAATATGGTAATTGGGCCGACAATTATAGTGACAATTTTTATCATATTTTAAATACTTCTATCGTGTACGCCAAGGATACAAAAGTCATGTATTATTACATTAATGGTGGTGCAGGAGCGAGCTATATGGCTCCATACTATAATGAACATGGACAGCTTTGTCGTTACGTTGATGGCAATATTGTACCAATCGAGTAAGGAGGTTAAATGGCTTATACGACATTTTATTGCAACGAAAATATGCTTCTTGACAATTGGAAATATTATAACGAGTCAAACCTGATGCTGCGTAATTTATTAAAGCGGACAAGCCTCTCCCCTATTGAATGTGCCACGATTTATTATGAACGAATGCGAAACCCCGAGTCTGTCAGTTATGATCGCAGCCATCTGATCCAAACATTCAGCCGAGGGCGCAAAAATAACGCACCAATACTTGACGTACATCAAGTTGTTTTATATCAGAAAGATTTAGATTATATCACCGACGCTCGCCGCCGCTATCACATCAACTGGGCACAGCTTAGAGTCTTGCTTGGAATTATCTTCTTCTGCAGACTATATGGCAGTGACACGGTGGCATTAGACACTGATTTTAAAATGAAGCGGTTTGGAAAATGTTTTGATGAACAGACCGAAATCATGTATCACGGTGGACCCAACTGGGACGATGGATACAACACAGTACGCGGCATGTACGAACTGTCTGACGTGCATCATCTACTCTATCGAACTGGAACAGACGATATTGGCTGCTTATATACATATCCGAATTTTACACTTGATAAAGATGACGTAATTGCGTACACGTTCAATGTAACACCTGAGAACAATCGATTGAATCTTAGTAAAGTGGCACGGGAATTGTTTGATCCCAAAGAATGCTATTGTACTGTTTGTGGTGAAAAATATATCGCAAAGAGACCGAATGCCAGTCTATATTGCAAAGAGTGTGCAGTAGACAAAGAGAAGGCACGTATCGCAAAGAAGAATGCAAATAGAGTTAATGACCGAAATTGACTTTATTTTCTTAATATATGAAAGGGTATAGCTCTTTCAACTTTAAATTTAAAAGGAGATTTAATACATATGATTGAAATTACTAAGAACGAAGCAACTTACCTGCGGAAGATCATCCCCAATGTGCACATTACTCGCACTACTCATAAGTGGTACGCGGAAGAAATCAAGTCTGTTCTAACCCAGCTGCCCGGCAATGTTGAAGCCGAGGAGGCATTGCGCGAGCTAAATCGCACTCATCGCACCAACTCTAATTTTGAGATCTGAGGTGCAGAATGGACGAAATTAAAAAGAATGAATTCAGAAAGACGGATGACGAATCCTTTGACGAGTACATGATGCGTATTGGCAATGCATGCTCTGAGCGAAAATTAACATGGGATCAAGCAGCCGTAGTTTTGAACGAAGCTACAAATTCCAATTTTGGGGAATGTGCTTATCGAAAAAAGTACAAGTCGTGGAAAGCCGGCTACGACTACGCGCTTGAACATATGTGCGGTAGCACTGTGGCCGACGAGCTGCAGCGGCTAAAGATAGAACAGGTCAAGATGCGAGACGAGCGGGCGGCAACAAACAAGGTTTATCGTGATATTGCGCGTGCTGAATCCATCAAGGAAATGATCGCAAGTGCTGTTGTGCCCTACGACAAGAATGATTTCCTGAATATCGTACAGTACGAAGGTAGCGGACATGACTTAATTGTGTGCCTATCTGACTTACATACAGGCGCTGGCATTGACTCCGCGTGGAACAAGTTTGATAAGGAAATTTTAAAGGCAAGGCTGGAAAGCTATGTCACTCAGGTATTTAACATCGTTGAGCGACATGCCGCTGAAAAAATCCATGTGCTGTTGCTTGGTGATCTTATCAATGGTCATATTCATATCAACACTCGAGTTCAGAACAATGAAAATAGTATCGAACAGGTTATGACGGCCGCAGAGTTAGTGAGCAACTTTGTAGCAGAACTGTACGAAGTATGCCAACATATTGATGTGTATTCGGTCAGCGGCAATCATTCACGGGTTTTCCCCAACAAGGAAGAACAAGTTGCCGGAGACGAACTCGAAGCGCTGATTCCGTTCTATATGAAGGCACGGCTACAGAATCTGGCTGGCATTGAAGTAAAAACAGAGAAACTTGATCCTACGTTTGGTGGATTTAAGGCTCGTAATAGTCTGGTGATGTATGCACATGGAGACAAAGACTCCCCTGCTAACGTCGTCGAACACTTGACCATGATGGTAAAACAGCCGATTGATCTGGTTTTCCTCGGACATCGCCACACAAACGGAATGACAACTGTGCACGGGACAAAAGTTATTGAAAGCGGCTGCGTATGCGGCACTGATAGTTATGCCGTTGGTATTCGTAAGAATGATATCCCACAGCAGGCCGTAGCTGTTATTGCTGATGATGGTTTGACTTGTCTGTATGATGTGAAGCTGGAAAAGCCAGCAAAGATAGTAATTTAAACATTGTAATTCATAGAGATTTTTAGACGCTCTGGGCTTGACCGCTCAGGGCGTTTTTATATGTCGCAGGTGACAGCGCCGGTGTGCTGACTTGGCTCATAACCAAAGACAGATGCGTTCGACTCGCATACCTGTACCCATGAAATTAAATTGTAAAGGAGGTTCCAGAATTCAAAGATGGAAGAAAAATTTCATAAAGATTTAGGAGGCGATTACTTCTACTGCTATTCCCGCCGTTGTGCATTCTTTATTCGTGCAATGGGAATTTTCTATGAAGAGATTGGCGAGCATCCAACTACGGGCTCTGTATATACAAAGTTCCATAAAACAAAAAAGCTCAATGAAATTTTAAAGCTATGGGATGATATCAAGTATCGCTTCGACAATATGTCAGATGACGGAACGGTGGTGAAGGACTATGGCCAGAACTGCCGTTGAAAAGAAACCGCCACGCATTAAGGTTCCTGCCTCATGGAGTGGTGGCAAATGTATGTGCTGCGGAAAGATCTATGATGTGCGCAAAGGAAATTTCTCAAAGACGCAAAGTCAGTGGTTTATGGGAAACGATGGATATCTGCCGTGGTGCAATGAATGCAAAGAAGAAATGTTTAACTTCTATGTAAAGAAATACGGAGACGAAAACGAAGCAATTAAGCGATTAGCTATGCTGTTTGATATGTTTTATTGTGATGGGCTTCTTGAGGCAGCAGAGCACTCTACTCCCGGTTCTCCAAAAATCAATACATACATGGGACGGCTCAATATGCGCCAGCACGCTGGAAAGTCTTATGACGATACATTGGATCAGGAGAAGAAGGACGCGCTGGCTGCCGGTCGTACTGGTAACACAAAAGTCACTCAGAAGATGATTAGATTCTGGGGTGATGGATTTGATGAACGTGATTATTTATTCCTTGAGGATCATTATCAAAATTGGATCACTCGTCAAGAATGTAAAACTGTTTCACAGGAGACTTTGTTTAAGCAAATTGCAAAAGCAGAACTCAACTCTGAAAAAGCATACGCGACTGGTGATACAAAGAAAATTAAAGAAGCAACTGACAATTTATTGAACTTGATGACTTCTGCCAATGTTAAACCTAATCAGACAAATGATAATGCATTAGCAGAATCAAACACATTTGGAACACTGATTCAAAAATGGGAAGAAGAAGAACCAATCCCAGAACCAGCACCCGAATGGCAAGATGTAGACGGTATCGGCAAGTATTTTAGGGTGTGGGTATTAGGTACTCTATTGAAGATGTTTAATCTGCCTAATCCTTATCAAGAAGAGTTTGATAAAGAAATGGAAAGATACACAGCTCATAAACCATCGACTACTGAAGATGACTCGGCTGACGGCAGTTTACGAGAGACGATTTTCGGTCCTGGCGAAGGCGGTGGTTCGTCTTGAGTAATGAAAAATTGACAGATAAAGAAGTTGCCAATTCGAAATCAGAAAAGATAATGAATACTGTTGCCGTTCGGTGTTCGTTCTATAGGGCCAATCCGCAGCGATTCGCAAAAGACTGTTTGAATTTAAACTTAAAACCATTTCAGCAGTTGCTTTTATTTTTGATGGTCCGATGCACAGGCTTTACATTCATCGCTGCCCGTGGCATTGGAAAGTCCTTTTTGACTGCCGTATTTTGTGTGATCACCTGTATTCTTTGGCCCGAAAGCAAAGTATGTATCGCGTGTAAAGTCCGAACGCAGTCTATAAATATTCTTGATGAGAAAATCATGAAGGAAATATATCCAAACAGTCCATTACTGCGATCAGAAATAAAAAAATGGGAAATCAATAATCAGAAGGCAGAAATCTTGTTTAAGAATGGTAGCTATATTAAAGTTGTCACTGCAAATGATAGTTCGCGCGGTTCTCGTGCCACTGTTCTTGTCTGTGATGAGTATCGCTTACTTTCTAAAGATGTTATCGATCTGATTCTGAAAAAGTTCCTAAATATTGTTCGTCATCCTGGCTATCTTAATAAACCGGAATATGAGCACATGGCTGAACGAAACAAAGAATTTTATCTTAGTTCTGCATGGTTCCAAAACCACTGGAGTTATGAGAAGTGCAAGGATTATTTTGTCAACATGATTGATCAAAATAAAAAATACTATTGTGTTTCTTTCCCTTATCAGATGTCAATCAAAAGTGGGCTACTTCTCAAAGAAGCTATCGAAGACGAGATGTCTGAATCCAGTTTTTCCGATTTGACGTTCGCTATGGAAAACGAATGTAAGTGGCTGGGCGCTACCGAGGGTGGATTATTCCAATTCGATGACATCAACAAAACTCGTGTCATTGAAAAGGCATTTTATGCTCCAAATATCGTACTCTCCTCCGCTGCGGCAGAGATTCCGAAAAAGAAAAACGGAGAAATCCGCATTCTGACAGCTGATATTGCACTAATGAGTTCCAAGAAAAATGACAACGATGCAACAAGTATCTTTCTTAATTGTATGATACCAAACAAATCTGGACGTTATACTAGCAATTTCGTTTACTCAGAGAACATAGAAGGTATGAGCATACAAGATCAAGCACTGAAACTACGCCGCTACTTCGAATATTTTAACTGTGATTATCTCGGTATCGACGCTCGCTCAGTTGGTATTCCGCTGATCGACCTGCTTATGCGCGATATTTATGACCCTGAAACTGGCGAAACCTATCCAGCAATCAGCTGCTGCAACAATACGGAAATTGCCGACCGTTGTTCTGATAAGGCTGCCAAGAAGGTCATTTGGGCTATCATGGGCAGTTCTCAATTTAATAGCGACGTGGCCATTGGTCTGCGCAGTGGCTTCCAGCAGGGACGCATCCACCTTCTGCAAAGCGAATATAGCTGCGAGGATCAGTTACGCAAACTATATAAAGGATACGATAAAATGTCGCCCAGCGAACGAGCTACTCTACAAATGCCGTATATCAACACCGGGCTTGCAGTCAATGAGCTTGTCAATTTGGGCTACGAAACAGTAAACAACGTAATCAAGGTCAAGGAGAAATCAGGATGTCGCAAAGACCGTTACTCTTCCCTGTCCTATAATTATTATATTGCGCAGCAAGTTGAGCGCAGCATGGAGAAACGGCATAACAAACCGAAGCTGCTCGATTTTAACTTCCGTGCGCCAGTATTGAAGAAGGGAGGGCTGTAATGGCTGAAAATATAATGAATAAAAAGGTCATGGTCACGAATTCCAAAAGTGGAAAGACCTCCTATGTTACATATTCTGATTTAGTAAGTGGCGTTTATGCTAATCTATCGAAGATTGGCATTCGCAACCTTGAATCCACATCAGAGACCAATCCGACATATACCAAGTATACGAAGGATCAAATTGTAAAGTATCTTGCTAATCCAGCTAGTTACGAAAAGCAACTGCGGAATATGAGCAAATACCTGTTCAATATTTCAAACTACTATCGTCGGCTGATTCAATATTTTGCTAATATGTCTACATTCTCTTATGAGCTTGTTCCCTACGGTCTTGATCGATCTAAAAGCATCAATTTGAATAAGTTCAAGAAAGCATACTACGCAAGCTCAACAGCTGTTGAACTGATGAACATTCCACACGAAGCAACCAAGATTTTGACGATTGCATTTCGCGACGACGTTTATTATGGATACGCATGGGAGACGAATGATAGTTTTGCTTTCCAGAACCTAGATGCAGACTATTGTAAAATCAGTAGCATTGAAGATGGTGTATACAACTTTGCATTCAACTTTTCATATTTTGATTCAAACCAAGACAAGCTACTGAATTATCCGCCCGAGTTCCAGACTATGTATAACACCTATAAAACCAATACTCAGTTATATAAATGGCAAGAATTGGATAGCTCTAAGTCAATCTGTATTAAGGTAAATGAACAAGACTATATCCCCATTCCGCCGTTTGTGAGTCTGTTTAGTGCTCTGGCGGATATTGAAGATTATCGTGCTATCAGCAAGAACGCCAGTGAAGCCAATAACTACAAGGCTATTGCGATGGAGATTCCTATCAACGACGAAGATGGTTCGTTCCTGATTGACTATGAAACTGCCAAAGAGTTCTACGACATGATGAGCAATGTATTGCCGCCGAATATTGGTGCGATTTTGACGCCCATGAAATTAACTGACTGGAATTTTGACAAGAGTGGTGTAAATAGTGATACGAACGAGGTTGCAAAGGCCGAAGCAACACTATTTGCGCAGGCTGGTGTAAATAAAATCTTGTTTGGTGGTGGTGACGACCCGGCTGCTTCAACGCTGAATCTGTGTACTGTAAATGACCAAATGATTGTATTTGCGGTGATTCGTCAGCTGGAACGTTGGGTCAATCGTAAACTCAAGAGCGTATCGAGTTCTTATAAATTCCGTATCAATTTCCTGCCGGTGACACATTATAACCGTGCCGAAATGCATGAGCGATATCTAAAGGACGCCCAATATGGCATTCCAACACGTAGCGCTATCCTTGCAACCGCCGGGTTTGCTGGCACGGATTATGAAAATATGGCTTATCTTGAGAATGATGTGCTCGGCTTGAATACTGTTGAAGTTCCGCTTACAAGTTCTAATACACAGTCTGGCGCTGTAAACGAGGGCGGACGCCCATCTAATGCAAGTGAGGGCAAACAATTAAGTGACGCTGGCGAAGTAACAGCAGATAGACAGGAGGAGTAACATGGCACAATATCTATGTGAAATGGTTGTGCATGGTTCTCACGCCGCCGGGATGTCGAAGTTTTTGATAGAACACGGCGCTCTCCTGCTACGAAAAGATCCACCGAACAACTATGTATTTATCAATGATAATGTATTTGAAAATGCTCTGGCTGAGTTGCAGATTGCAATTCGTCAGGGCTTTTATTTTACGGATGAGGAGGTGAAAGCAGAATGAATCAACGATATCCAATCTCTTTTTCAAAGAAGAATGAATATGAAACTTCTGATTTTCGCTTCATTGATGTCTGTATTGATGTGATGCACACAGGAGCAAATCTTAATAAGACCAGCTTCACGAAAGATGTTATCAACAAAGCTGTCCCGACTATCGCCAATATGCCGATTCTTGGTTATGTAGTGAACGAATTGGACGATGAAGATAAAGACTTCAAAGGTCATGAGCACGAGCTGCGAATTACTGATACTGATGTCAAATATCTGTATGCGGGGCAGGCTTATGGTGTGATTCCTGAATCTTGTAACCCGCGTTGGGTTATTAAAGATGACGGAACTGGCACAGAACGTGAATATTTGCGTGTTGACGGCCTGATTTGGACAAAATTTGGCGACCCAGTAGATATCTTCACTCGCGATGTGACAAAAAACCACAGCGTCGAACTGACCGATATGGTTTGCGAGGCGAAACGCGATGACGGAATCACTCCCGTTTCGTCTTTTAAGTTTGATGGTTGCTGCATTCTGTCGACCACCGATCCGAAGATTCAGCCCGCAATGACTGGGAGCTGTGTAACCGCCAATTTTTCTGTTGACGATATCACATCTCAAATTCGAGAGCGTCTCTATGAGTATCAGGCTCTCACGCAGAATTATGCTGCACAAAATGAAAATCCATCCGATGAGGAGAAAGGAGATAAAACACCAATGAATGAAAACGAGAAGAATACGACCGTGGTCGAAAATCCTGAAACCGTGACTCCTCCGGCAGAAAATACAGTACAGGAGCCCGACGTCCAGACTGCCGAAAATACTACTTCGGCAGATGGCGAAGGTGAGACTCCTGCGGCTGAAAATGCTGCAGAAAATGAGGGCGAGGGTGAATCTGCTCCGACTGAAAATACAGCACCGGCATCTGAAGATGAGCCCACCGCTACTGAAAACAATGAGTTTACTCTAACTACAGTTCAGCTGATGGACGAGATCGGTACTAAGCTTGCCGAGCACACCCATCCTTCTAGTTGGGATTCTGAGTATATGATTCCAGATTTCTATTTTGAAGATCTGATGCCTGAGACAGTGGTGGTTCGTTGCTCCAAGACATGGCAGCTGATGGGCATTCCCTACTCTATGAATGGCGACAATGTTGTTCTGGATTATGAGAATATCAAGCGCATGAAGGTTACATATGAGGATTGGGATGAGGGTGAAGTGATGCCTGGCACTATTGCCGCCTTTACTACTCTGACTGACAAAATCGCTGAGCTGTCTGACAGCTTTACTAAAGCAGCCAATGAAGTTAGTGAAATCAAACCTAAGCTGGAAGCATATCAGCAGGCCGAAGCTGAGGCAGTCGCCGCAGCAGAAAAGGCTAAGCGTGACGAGCTGTTCTCTATTATGGATGAAAAGCTGGGCGCAAATGCGGAATATACCGCACTGAAGGAGAACACGGAGATTACTTATGCCGAGCTGGAGACTAAGTGCTATGCACTGGTTGGCCGTCAGTCCGCTGAGTTCTCTTATGTTCCCACTACTAACAACAGAGGAACTGTCCGCTTTGGCGTGGGTGGCACCCAGAACGGTTCAGATAACGCCGTGTATGGTGGCCTGATGGAACACTATCTCGGCAAGTAAATAATTCAAAATTTTAGGAGGTACATAATTATGGCAAATACTAAGCATGCTGTTGTGCGCACTGATAATCTGGGTGGCACCAAGAATGGTGAGCAGCTGGCAAGTGTGATTTTCTATTCTAGCGATGCTCCCGCAGCAATTGACAACGGTAACATCGTTGTTCTGGGCGAGAAGCTGGGTCGTGAGGCTTACAAGGCTACTGCTCCCGCTGCTGGTGCCGTGAAGGAGGATCTGTATGTGATTGCAGAGGAAGAGCTGTTCTATGATCAGACTGTCGCTCACTATCTGACCGAGTGGGTCAATGAAGCCGGTAAGACCATTCGCGCATATTCTCTGGACTCTAAGGGTGGCTTCTCTGTGACCGCTGAGGCTTTCGAGGGCACTCCCGAGATTGGCAAGACTGTTGGTTATACCGCTGGTTCTACCAAGATTACCGTTCAGACCGATGCCGCTGATGACACCACTTTCGGCACCATTCTGGAGAAGGAGACTGTCGGCTTTGGCGATGGCAAGTATACATACTTCTACATTAGCCTGAAGTGATCCCAAAGTTCAAGAAATTAACATAACGCCGTCCGTGCAATAGCGGGCGGCCATTTTTATTATAGGAGGTTTATACCATGGCTATTGATTCTAATCTGATCAAGCTGGCTGTTGATGGCTACAAGGGTCACGTCGCCGGTGATTACTCTGTTAATGATACTCAGGAGGCTCTGCGCAAGGCTCTGATTGAGGCAAACGGTGGCTCCACAAAGCTGGATCTGAAGGCTGTTCGCGACGGCAAGTGCGCTCAGGTTTTCGCAATTGTTGAGGAACTGGTGAATGTTATCCACGAGGAAGGTCTGAAGGGCGACGAGTTCTTCATGAACATGGTCGAGGATCGCAATATGTCTCTGGGCGACACCAACAAGTTCCATATCGAGAAGGAGTGCCTGTTTGCTGTTGCTGATATCGCTGAAGGTACTCAGGGCATTCGTCGTCAGCGCATCGAGGGTGGTCAGGACATCACTGTCAATACTCAGCTGCGTGCCGTGAAGATCTATGAGGAACTGAACCGCGTGCTGGCTGGCCGTATCGACTTTAACAAGTTCGTTGATCTGGTCGGCAAGTCTTTCACCAAGCAGGAGCTGGATGCTGCATATGCTGCTTTCACCGGCATGTTCTCCAAGCTGCAGGCTCCCTATACTGTGACCGGTACTTATGACGAGGAGAAGCTGCTGGATCTGATCGAGCACGTTGAGACTTCTACTGGTGAGTCTGCTGTTATTATCGGCACTAAGAAGGCTCTGCGCAAGATCAAGACTGCTACCATGTCTGATTCCGCTAAGGAAGATGTTTACGCAATGGGCTATATTGGTCATCTGGCCGGCACTCCTCTGGTGGCTGTGAAGCAGCGTCACAAGGACGGCACCGACGACTTCCTGCTGAGCGACGATGTCATCTACGTGTTTGCTGGCGATACCAAGCCCATTAAGCGCGTTACCGAGGGTGACGTCACTATGCTGATGGGCAACCCCATGGACAACGCTGATATGACTCAGGAATTCCTGATGATGAAGCGCACCGGTATTGCCGTTATCTTTGATCGTGACTTTGGCGTGTACAAGCTGTCCTGATCATCAAATTAAAATGTTACATGGGCGGTAGGGGCTTCCCTGCCGCTTCTTATTATATAGGAGGAAATAATGGCAAGACGTGCAACTACAAAAGCTGCGGCTCCCAAGGCAACTACTGCAAAAACCCCAGTTGAGCAGCCAGTTGTTTCTACCGCAGAGATTACAAATGAAACTATGGTTGAGTGCCGAAGTGGTGTCTCTGGCAACCTGATCTATAAGTCCTCACTGAACCCCGGCTATGTGGTCGAGTGGAGCGGTCTGGGTGAGATTCAGGAGATGGAGTATCGCGAGCTCGTTTCTATGCGTGGCAATCAGCGCCGTTTCTTTGAAGAGAATTGGATTCTGATTGATGACCCAGCAGTTATCAAGAAGCTGGGTGTCGGTCGTTACTATCAGAACAGTCTGTCTACTGATGACTTCGAGGATGTATTTAATATGTCCGCCGACGAAATCAAGGAGATCGTGCCCACTTTGCCGGGCGGCACTAAGGACGCCATCGCATCTGAGGCTAAGAAGAAGATTGATTCTGGTGAGCTTGACAGTCGCAGTGCTATCAAGGCGCTTGAGGACTCTCTGGATGTTGAGCTGGAAGATACCATCTAAATAAAGGAGGCGGGCTATGGCAACCACTTTTGAAAGTATCTATGCCCGCTGTCGTGGGCGAATCAAAGATTATGACAAAGAAGGCTACACAGACGAAATGTTTGCTGCCGTCGAAAAAGACCTGCTTCAGGCAGCGATTGACGATTTTGCAGACATCTGTGTTAATGACCTGACCGATTACGACGAGGAGCTCGAGATGTTCAACGTTACGCTGTCTCGCAAGGAGCAGAGTATTCTCGCCCTGAGTATGATTGTTCACTGGTTAGAGCCTTACGTCTTTAATTCTGACGCACTAAAAAATGCCATGAGTACAAAAGATTTCTCTATGTTCTCTCCCGCTAAACTATTGGAGCAGATGAAAGACTTGTTACAGTATTCAGAACGGAAATTGAAAGCCGAAATGAATGGCTACTCGTTTAGAGTAAACAAGGTTTCTGAGCTGACTGAGTAAGGCGGTGGCTTATGACTCGATCAGAATATAGAAAAATGCTTAAACTTAATGGACCAACCCAGCGTGACAGAATAATTAACAAGTCAATTCACGACCAAAACAAGTTGGCTCCAGTCAGTCCTTCTTTTAAAGATGTGACGATTGATGATATCCCGCGTAAACTGAATATTATTTCTTCAACTGTTATGGATCAAAAGATTATCCATACTCTGCCGGGCGAAGACTTTTCTATCGGAAGCATCGTCTATTGGAGCAAGAGCCACTGGTTGATTACAGAAAGAGACCCGGAAGACGAGATTACAGTGCGCGGACGTATTCAGATTTGTCGAAAAGAAATCAAATGGCAAGACGATAATTCTCACGAGATTCATTCTTTGTGGGCTACAGTTGAAAAACCATATTATTCAAATCTGGAAGAGAACAAGCAGATGAGTTATTCTACTCGCGAATTCCGTATCCAGATGCCTTTCGATGAATACTCTGCCAATCTTAATATTGGTAAGCGGCTAATGCTGGAAATTATTAACGATGTGCCTAAAACATATCGTATTACTTCGGTCGACCAGATGACAAGCCGTATTGACTACAATAACGAACAGGTCGGATTTCTCTCTTTTAACGTTGAACAGGATCTATATAATCCAGAGACTGACAATGCTGAGAAGATGATATGTGACTATGTTCCTATTGAAGATACAGAAGAAATTCCGCCAGAAGTCGTCTATCCACCGCAGGAGGATGAGCCAGAATATGTTCTCAGTATTGATTTTACTGGAGCTCCGACAGTTCAAGCCGGCGGTTTCGGTAAGCTGTTTACAGCGAAAATCGATGGCGAAACGTGTGAGACGGCAAATTGGACTTTACAGGGTGATCATGTTCCTGATGAGATCCATTTTAAGAACGCGGAGGATTCTGTGTCTAGCGCAAAATGTAAAGTAGTTTGCGCTGATAATCCCAAGCTGATTGGAACCATTGTATCTTTGACAGTTCAGTCAGGTAAATTAACCGCCGATATTGATTTGGAGGTGATCTGATATGAATTTGGAAGAGATCGGTTCTTTCAAAAACAAAGTAATATCAAAGCTGATAAACGATGACAATATTCTTGATGTCCTTCTGGGCGACGTCGACAATATTGAAGATCCTGAAACTGCTCTGCTTGGTAAGGACGGGTCAGGAAAGGGTGGCTGTGTGTTCAAATACGAGTTCGTTCCAGATACTCAAGAGAATTCCAAGACATTTTTGTGCGTTGAGGTGGTGCCAGAAGAAACTAATGGCGACACGATTACAGACATGACGATTTATGTGTTCGCATATTGCAGCAAAAATCTCATGCAGACCTATCGCCGCAAAGGACAAGCTGGTACTCGAATTGATGTTCTCGTAAGTGACGTTGATAAGATTTTAAACGGTAATGCTGAATTTGGAATTGGTCCACTTGAATGGGTGGGCAGCAGTATTTATAAACCAGCACAGCCCTATTATGGTCGTATGCTCGTTTATCGCGTTGGAACTTTTCGGAGGGCAAGGCGATGATTCGATTAAATTATATAGACCATATCAGCCCTTATGGGGTCATGCTGCGCGAAGTAGGTCGAATTCACTCCCCTATTCTTGGAGATATTTTGAAGCTCGGCTACAACCAGTATCAGCGAGTATTGACTTTATTTTTGTATACACCAGAAAAATATTTCACGGACTTCTCGACAGATGCCAAGATAGAAAATCCGTGGAATCAGTTCACAAATGAACAAAAAAATGAAATGACAATGTTTGATATCCTAACAGCCAACGAAGAAGCCAGATCCGAATTGATTTCGGGTTTGGCTCTTTTTATTTTCGGCAATTTGGAATGGGATGAAAAATATCGCGCAATTTTGATTGATAAACAAGTCGATTCAAAAGGCAATGCGTCAATTGGCGGCTTTGTTAATAAATCAAATTACAAAACAGTTATTCAAGTAATTTTGCAGCTACTTGATATTGCGGATGATGATATGCCCGAAGAGAATCCTAAGTTTAAAACTGAGAAAGACCGGCTGTTTTGGGAAAAATTTCAGAAAAAGAAGAAAGAGTTCGCAAAAACAAAAAAAGGCGACCCCAATTTGGAGTTACCTAATATGATCTCGTTGTTGTGTACATTTCATCAGAGTCTGAATTATTCAAATATTTGTGCCCTCACCATTGGTCAGATACGAGACACGTTCTCCCAATTGATGAAGGCAAAACAATTAAATATCGCAGAGATGAACTATTCAGTTTGGGGCGGAAAGTATGACCCGTCACAGTGGATAGAACGCATCGATAAAAAAGATGAAAACATAGGAGGATAACAATTATGGCTAACAAGAATGCTAATTTTGCCAACCGCGAAGTTGCTGACCTGATGCTGAAGAACTATTCCACCAAGAAGATGTTCCTGAATGTCGATTGGGCTAACGTCACTTCTACTTCTTTCGAAGGTGATCGTGTGTTTGCTACTGGCGGTCAGGGCGCTCCCAACCGCGTGCAGTTCGACGGCTCTCGTAAAGGCACTCTGACCATCGAGGCTCAGGTGTATCCCGTCAAGGTCTTCCAGATGCTGTCTGGTAACGATTTGGGTACCACTGCAAACTTCCTGAAGCGCGAGAAGGTTACCGCTGCCGACACTGCTAAGCTGACTCTGAGCGAGGCTGCTGCCGGTGATTACGTGCAGGTCTTCAAAGCCGACGACGATCTTGGTGCCGAGCTGACAGCTACCGTGGCTGAGAAGGAGGTTACCGTTACCGTCGAGAGCGGCGTCGACTACATTGTGTATTACTACAAGAAGTCCGCTAAGCCCCAGGTGGTACACCTCGATTCCAAGCACTTCCCCAAGGCATATCGTGTCGAGGGTTCTATTCCCTACAAGACCGAAGACGATGTCATTATCGAGGCTCATCCGATTTGGTATAAGGCTGTTCCGCAGGCTGGTTTCGAGCTGTCCTGGCAGAATACCGGCGATCCCGTTTCCCTGACCATGACCTTCGACGTTCTGGCTGATGCTGATGGCAACATGTTCGACTTGGTCTTTGATGGCGAGTAATTGTCGAATAGTAAATCAGAGGTAGAGTCTTTCGGGGCTCTACCCCTTTTATGAGCGCACGACCGCTGGAGCAGTCATGCGTTGATATGAGGAAACTCACGAATAAGAAGAACACCCACACAGCGGACCAGCTCTCTAATTTGCATAGAGGCTTCAGTGATCGTTCGAGTAGTTTGGCCCCATTTATGCCTGTGGCTGGCTTAAAGTCTTAGCTGATGCCAAGATGGACATGACACTAGCAATAAGACCGATTATCATACAAAACGTTTCGAAATCAATCTCCATAGGGTCCTCCTTTCTACCAGCAGCCTAACTACTGGATTTCCGGGAAGCCCCTACGATAACATCCACATGTTTAAATAAGCCCCAAAATGGGGTGTGCAGGTGTTCTTCAAGTTTGAATTCTACCATATTCCAAAACAAAAAGGAAGTGTTTATTATAAAAATCTTAGCTTTTGACCAAGCGCTGATAAAGACCGGCGTCTGTACATTAGACGACGGCACTGTATATCACTCACTGATCGATTTAAGTAAAACCAAAGACCCAGTTGAGCGTCGCGCTATTATGCGCCAGATGATACAGAGTCGCATCAAAACCAATAACCCCGATCTTGTCGTGATTGAAGACGTAGCGCTGCAAGCATCAGCTAAGACAGTAATTCAGCTTGCGCAGTTGCAGGGGGCGATTATTGGAGCGTGTGAACTATTCAATATCCCATATGAAATCATAAAGCCGACTGAATGGCGCAAAATGCTCGATTTCAAACAGGGGCGGCAAGTAAAACGCCCAGAACTAAAACAGCAGGCTATTGATTATGTAGCCGAACATTATGGTGAGAATGTCTCTTCTGATGAAGCGGACGCGATGTGTATTGCGACTGCCGCACTGATGAGACTTGAACGAAATAAAATTACACAGGAGGACTAATAATTATGAAATATAATCTGAACCTAGAAGAGCGCATCCAGTTTGTTGATGGTGTTGTAGACCTGTCAAAGCGTAATGGCAAGTATGATCCCGCACTATATGATTATGCTTTCCGTATTGCTGCTGTTGTCTACTTTACAGACACTGATACAACTGGCATGGATCAGAACGCGCTGAGCGAGTTGGCGTTTTCTGATGAAACCACAAAGATGATGAACGAGGCTCCTCGCAAGTATATTCTTGGCACGCTGAACAAGGCTTGCCGTGAGAAGATCGAGATTGAACGTCAGCAGTATATGGCACTGTTCGAGGCAACTGCAAAAAATCAGCCGTTTGAGGAGTTGATGAAGTTGGCAGCCGATGTGCTGAATGGTATTGGTGAGCAGTTTAATATGAAGGAAATGATCAAAACTATTTCTGAAGAGAACATGACAAAGCCCGTTTTCGATAACAGCTATAGTGTTAAAACTCCAGAAGGCGCACTTGATGGAATTCACGCCACAGTGGTCACCGAAGACAAGGAGTAAGATTATGGCAAAGTTTACAGCTACCACGGTGGATGCTCTTCAGACTGAAATCATGAGACGTGCAAATCTGGCACTAAAAAACGAAATTGCAAGCACTGTAAAAGAGCGGCTTAAAACTCATGTGCAGAAAGATGTGTATTCAACCTACTCCCCCGTCAAATATGAACGGCGCGAGGGATCTGGTGGCTTAGTAGACGATAAAAATCTAAAACACAAAGTTCGAGATCGCACGCTATATGTGTATGAAGAGGCACCTATTGATGGACCGCGCTTAGACGCTCCAAATTTCAAAAACAAACCAGACAGTTTAGCACGCATAATTGAAGAGGGCGCTTACAATCCGTGGAATTATAGAAAATATAAGTGGACAAAACCACGTCCATTCATGGAAAACACACAAGATGACATCGATTATCGATACGCTGATATTGTAAAGCTACTAAAAAATCGAATCGAGCACGACAAATAATTAAAAAGATGAGCAGACTTATTAAAGCCTGCTTTTTTTAGATTCGGCTCCAAAGGAGGAATATAATATGGCGCGTGAACCAGAACTAAGTATTAAAGTCAAAGTAGATCCACAAATCAAACCAACAGAATTAAAGACAAGCATTGAGCGAAAAGTAAAACAAAGCGGTGAAAAGCCACAGATTGATATTGACCCTAATGTTGATGGCATAAAAAAGAAGGTCGAAGATAAATTAAAAAACATCAAGGCAACTGCAAGTATAACGCCTGTTGTCGATACTGAAAAACTAAAAACTGATATTCAACAGCAAATTAACGGTATTGGCGATATCCCGAAAGTTACGGTTGGTGTTAACGTTGATGATTTTAGTGATGAACTCAGTAAACGACTCAAAGAAGAATTAAAATCAGTCAATGACAAACTGTCTTATTACTTAAAAAATCTCACAACAAATACAGCTGGTTTAAACAGTGTCGTAGAAGGGTTATTTCCAAGTCGTGGCATTTCAAATGCTGTTCAGTCCGAATTAAAATCAGTTCAGGCAGAATTAACCGCAGGACTAAAAGGCGTAAAGAGTAAAGTAAAACCATTCAAAGAAACAGATCTTTTTCAAATTGGAGATACAGAGAGCACGACAACAATCCGACGGGTTGAAAAATTGGTTAAAAACATTAGAGACCAATTTGCAAGTCTTGATAATTTTTATGATGCAGATGAAGAAAAGTTTCTTGATGGATTTAATAGTGAGTTTGAAAAATTTCAAAACAACGCATCCGAAACAGTAGAAAAATTATCTGCTCTAAAAAAGAATTTAAGTAAAGACAAATTCAGTGATCTTCTTGACAATGAGGATTTTGATACCGAGTCAACAACAAAGGCCCTTACTCCTCTTATTTCTTTTTTAAAGAAACTCTCAACTGCATCGATAAAAACAGGAGAAGACTACGATAATTTATATGCACTGTTTAACAACAAAAATACAAACAAACTATTTGACGAGTCCAACGATCATTTAACTAGAATGAAAACGCGAGTTGGTGACATCACGGCTGAGACAAAAACTGCTATAGAAGTCACAGGCGAACTCGCTAAAACACTTAATAAAGCTATTAAGGATGACAATTCCGGTTATCTAAGTGATGCAGAAATAAAGACGTATGGTGCTGCTTTTGATGAAGTTTTGAGCAATATTGCAACAAAACAGGAAGAGATCAATACCCAAAAGCAAAGAACAGTCGAATTAGAAAATGATCTATTGACAAAAACAAGATCCAATCGAGAAGCTCTCAAACAAGAACTTGAAGAGTATAAAAATCTATTGAAATCCTTTGGTGTAAAGGGAGACGAAGATGAGGGTAATCCGAAAGGTAAACCAAAACCGAAAAGCAAAGAACCGGACAAAACTCCATCCCAGAAACCAGCAGAAGAACCAAAGGCTGAAAATCAAGACGCTCTAAATAACGGAATCGCTAAAATTCAAGCAATCGTATTTGATATCAATCAAGAGGAACTTCAAAAGTCTATTGATACAATTTTTGCTAAAGTTTCTGCTCCTATCGGATTCAAACCTGCTAATGGCGCTATTGCGAACATAAAGCAGCAACTACAAGAAGCATTTAGTGATATTGAAATCAATACAACTAATGTGAATTTGCAAAATTCTAAAACCGAAAACACCTCTCCAAAATATCATATATTAAACAAGGACGAGTTGCATAAGTTAGATATGGAATTAAGGATGGGTAGTAGTCTTACTTTTACAGATTATAAACAGGGTATAGATAGGTTTATAAGAGCAGATTTTGGAAAGAAGTCCGGATTCCCAGAACTTGAGCCTCATGAAATATCAATAGAATTAGCCAAAGAGTTAGGCAACGCCATGAAAAGTTATGACAATGGTAGCCGCAATAATAGTGTTATTGATATCATAAAAAAATATGGTGCTAAAACTGATAATGATGGCAACATAATAGATTTTGAAGAATTTGTAAAAGATGCTTCCTACAAATTCTTTGGACCTAAAAATCGAAATAAAATCACTTCTCAAAATGCAGCAAGACTTCAAGAGATGCTACAGTCTCAAGACAAAGAAATACAAGCATACGCTTCATTTATTGAAAAACTAAATTCAAAACTTGTTGAAAGCAAACAGTTTGGACCTCGCGCATATTTTGACGATTCTGATTCGCAATTCTATTATAGTTTATCTCCTGATGAGCAAAATGCTTTCTCTAATTTTCAGACTAAATCATATTTGGATAAATTTGAGCGTAATTTACACGCCAATCTTGTCGAGCCGGTAGATATTTCAGGTTCAAGTGGATATTATTTTAACGATATCAACACTATGGTTGCCGAAATCTACAACCTAGCACAACAGCGTCTTATTCAATCTGTCGGAGATTTGTCAGGACAGACCGAGGCAGTAAAAGATCAAACTTCTATCCCCGGTAAGGTCACTATCACAGATGCAGATGTTATCGTCGATGTCAAAAATCCAGTAACAATTCCCGGCACTGTCACGGTTGATCCGACTTCTGTTCAACTAGGTAATTCTGATGACCTTCAGAAAAATGCCAATGCTCTATCGTCTGTAAAGCAAAGTCTAAATAAAATTTCTACAAGCGCTGAAGACTATGGCACAAAAATAGCAACTATTGGTCCATCTGTTCAGTATGTCGCACAGGAAGTCGATAATCTCAGCAAGTCTCTTGAGAATCAAATCACAGACTTGGATCTTATCGCTAAAAAGACAGATGCCTACGGAACCACGGCCAATTCTATCACTCTGAACACAAAAGATGTGGCTGCTCCGACTGCACCGGTTAATATTCCCGGCAAGGTAACTCTTAAAGTAGAAGACGTGACACCTCCGAAGGGTTCTGTAAAGATTCCCGGCAAGGTCGAACTCGAGGTTTCTGATATCACTCCACCGAAAACGGCAATCGAATTGGAAGGTAAAGTGTCTAACGTTACAGTTGACAATTCCGCCAAGGGCAAAAAGAAGAATGTCAAGGATGATGTTAAAAAGCCTGAAGTTATTGATTTGAAGGGAAGGGTCGAACTCAAGGACGAGGATATCAAGAGACCTAATCCTCTGAACCTCAATGGCGCAGTAAAAATCAAAGCGGCCGATGTTAAGATTGACGATGTTGAGATTTCGAAAAAGAAATTTGACATTAAGGGCAATTTGATTCTGAAGAATGCGGAGATTGTCAATGCAGTAAAAGAAGCGGCTGGTGAAGCAGCAAAAATCAAAAAGAAAAACAACCCTACCGAGAACAGTAGCAAAGGATCAGAAGAAAAAGCGTCTGATTTTGATCGCAAAGCGAAAGAAGCCCATCTTGGGTGGCTTATTTCCAATATTGGAGAAAATAGAACATATTTACAGAGCGCAATTTCAAATAAAGATTCAAACAAAAGATCTTGGTATGCAGGAAAAATTGCAGACTATGAAAAGGATTTTGAAGAAACAACAAGAGAACTCATCGAAAATCTCACAGAAGAAGAGCAGGATTGGATCAAATCTTTAAAAGGTATAAAAGATTTAGATCTCAATGATCCAAAACAGATCGATGAACTCATGGCAGATAAAACAATCTCGTGGCCATGGGAAGAAAGCGGCTCTTATTTAAACGGTACATTAAAAGCTGCCAATATGGCAGGATTTTATAATGTTTCTGAAACCGATAAAGCTAAAAAGAGAAATAGCTATGAAAAAGAATATATTGAGTTAATAAAACAAAAACCGGCATTAATTAAAGCTGCTGCGGAAGCTAAAAAGCAATACGGCGAAGACAGTGGCGCCTATAAGGATGCTGTAAAGGCAAAAAAAGAAAATGAAGATGCTCTACGTGCTATTAAGGCTGATAGGCAAAAAGCCGGTGCCCCGAGAGGAATTGTTGGTGGTGGCTATTCAAACTCCCCTGCTGTCCAAAGCACATTGGCTGACATTCATAAACAAGTTCAAAAAAGGCGTTCAGAATTATTGTTACAAAAAGCAAAAGATTCTAAAAGCGCTGATAACAAACAGGTTCAGCAAGCCAAAAAAATTCTATCAGACGCATTTATTGAACAGGCAAGAGCTTATGCTAATGGACTAAAGGAATCTGCGAAGTACAATGATGACGACGCCTCTGAATCCGCAAAAACTGCTCGTCAACAGATGCAAGATGCTTTTGATTCCGCTAATGATAAATTTTTAGATTTACTTGATGTCCTTTCTGGAGACGAAATTGATCAGCTTACATTAAGAACAAAGAAGGAACTTGATTCTGCAAATATAATTGTAGAGCGTCGAACTTCGAAGCGCATTGATAACAATAACAAACTTCAAGATAATCGCTACCAGAATCTTATTGATAATTTATCAAATAAGCAAAAAACTTATGGAACCGTAGAAGAGGGTAAAACAGCGACGGATATTCAAGTTGCGCTTCAAAAGCAGCAAGAACTTGTATCACAGATTGCCAAAGCAAAGGTTGGTACAGAAGAGTACAACAACGCAATTCAAGCCGCAGAAGAAAACTGGAAATCTGTTGTGGCAATTATAGACACTGTAGAAAAGAAGCAAAAAGACCTTGCGAAAGCCGTCGATAGTATTGAAAAGAAATTCTATCAGCTTGCAGAAGAAGCCTCTGGCAGCTCTAATGAGAAATTAAAGAACTCTATCAATGGAGTCATCACAAAAGCGGCTACACTTAGTGCTCAAAACCCAAACACATATGAGAATTATGCAGTTGATTATAATGAGTTAAAGCGTGAATCTTACAAAGCCAACGCGCAATACACCATTTGGAAGAGCAATTATAAGAAACTTGAGCGCGAAGGCATCAAAATCGCCGAGGGTGTTGAAGTTGCTCGACAGATGCAGACCGATGGAAGTCTTCAGAATGTCAAATTTGATAGTATCGATAATCTTCTTAGGCAGTTAAATGAGCTTGAGCCTCAGACTGACGCTTATAAAGAAAAACTTGTAGAAGTCAAAAAGATTTGGGAAGAAATCGAAAGAAAAGTTAAAGCCGTCGAAGAGGCGGAAAACCAAGCCGCAAAACGAGAAAGTACAAAGGCGGCAAATTTAACCTCTGTTGGAAATGCCATATCTCAAAATAGGGCTACAATGAAGGACGTCCAGAAGAATTATGGTACTGATTATTCTTTTTATGGTAAGCTGCAAGAAAAAGATTCAAAGCTCAAAACTTTACTTGACACAGTAAATGAATCTTCAGATCCGGTATCCGCTGCCAAAGGATGGGCACAGAATAACCTTGGTATATCTCCAGATAAAATTAATTCTGTAACGGATGCAATAAATCAATTAAACATCGCATATAGAGAGGCAACACAAGAAGCAAAAGATTTCAATAAAGAAGCTTCTCGTGAAAAATCTATAAATAAGGCATCAATGGAAGTCGCTAATTTGAAGGCAACTATTCATGATTATATTGCCGAACATAAAAAGCTTGAAGGAACAGATGTTGGGAAGTCTCTCTACGAGTTGCTTGAAGCATTGAATCAAAGCGATGCACCAGAGAAAATTGGCGAATTGAAAAAGAAATATGCAGAGCTTCGCGCCGAATCTAAAAAGTTGGGTCTTGAATCAAGAAATCTACTTGATGTGTTTGAAAAACTGTTTGGTCAGCATTTGAGCACTATGATCACTATGGCAGCACTGCACAAGATGCAAGACGCGCTGCGGATCGTGTATCAGAATGTGGTCGAGATTGATACGGCAGTAACTGAGTTAAGAAAAGTCAGTGAATATACAGGAAAGTCCCTTGAAGAGTATATGGGACGTGCCGCAGAACAGGCTCAAAAGTTAGGCGTATCTATAAGTGACTATGTTAATTCAACTGCAGATTGGAAGCGGCTTGGTTATTCTGATGAAGACGCCGAGAATTTAGCAACCTACTCTACCCTACTTCGTAACGTTGGTGATAATATCGATGATGTTAACACCTCGTCTTCATATTTGATTTCTACTCTGCAAGGCTTTGGGCTGTTAGCCGATCAAGCAGAAGATGTCGTTAACAAAATTGACGCTGTGGCAAACACGCAGCCTGTTACTGCAAAAGACCTTGGCGAAATCTTGACTCGCAGTTCTGCTGCTATGTCGGCCGCTAATAATACGCTGGAAGAAACTATTGCACTTGGTACTGCTGCAAACTCAGTTATCCAAGATGCAGATACGGTCGGTAAAGTATATGCCGACGCTGCCTAGTAATAGGTAGCTAGAAAAATTAGCTATATCGGTCAAAATCCAGAAGTGGACAAGACCGAGGTAAGTGAAAACACGCACCGTAGAGACTGTAATACCTTATATGGTAACATATAGGGTTTAGCTATCCCCTATTATTCTTTCTAGGGTGAAGATCCAGTCCGAACTCACGATATAACAAAATGAAACGTGAGAGGTAGCCAGAAATGACTGCCCGCCATAGAAATATGGTTATAAAAGTAACAGCTTGACAACTTTAAAAAGTTTATCAATGTATCTCCGTGCTGCTAAAAGTGACGCAGAGAATGCAGGCATTGAAGTTGACGGTATGGCCAATTCTGTGTCTGAGCTCCGCAGTGAACTAAAATCTCTGACTGGCGTTGACATCATGCTAGATAGCAAAAATTTCAAGAGTACATATCAAATCATGAAAGAGCTGTCTCAAGTATGGAGTGGTCTGTCCGATGTAACGCAAGCAAATGTCACTGAAATGATTGGCGGAAAGAGAAACGCAAATGCAGTTAGTGCTATTCTAAACAATTTTGATGTTGCTGAATCTGCTATGGAATCCGCTGCTAACAGCGACAACGTGGCATGGGAAGAGAATGAGAAGTGGCTCGACAGTATCCAAGGCCGCCTTGGGCAACTCGACGCAAGCTTCCAAGTCCTTTCTCAAGACGTTCTCTCTTCCGACCTCGTAAAGGGCGGCGTATCTTTCCTCACATCGATTGTTAAACTTCTTGATAAAATCATTAATCTCACTGGTGCCCTTCCTGCTGGATTGGGCATCGCAGCATTTGCAACTCAGCTGGGTGAACCCAAAATGACGGGTTTCATGATTGTGCCCAGCAATACTCCGGGTGGTGACACGGAACAAGTGCTCCGCAGGTATTTTATTATATCATTGCGAAGCATGAGGGAGTATTTAGTAAAACCGACGAACATGGTGGCCTAGCCACGGCGAGTTTGGGTAATTCTCGTCCGGGAACCGAAAGGAATCCGCAGGCAAGCTCTGCATGTGCCTACATTATTATAATAGGCACTGCCAGAGACGCTTCAGAGAGCATAATGTCGGAGTGGAGCTACGTGCGCAACAACGCCACAGATTCACTATGGGGTGCTCCAAATCACTGCTACGCAATCAAGCGCACGCAGGAAAAATTACAGGCGGTCTTTCCCCTGCCGTCAAAAGTGGAGAATAAAATTTGACAGAAGAATTATTATGTGATAGTATCAGGAGGAAAGTATGGACGAAAAAATCAAAAAGATTTGTGAAGAATATGCATGGGCGTGGTATTTTGATCTTCCGCATAGACTAGAGTGGCAGAATAAATATTTTCAAGCACGCAGAGGGCTTTCCGAAGAAGAAAAAATTTCTGTAACTGAATACTTTTGTAAATGCCAAAACAAGAATGAAAAACTTCTTCCACAAATTGATTATGTTGGTCCATTTGAATCCTATTTAATTAAAGAGGAATGAGATAATGTCTGAGCTGAAGACGTATACCTTTGTATATGATGAGATTGCAAAATTGATTATAATCCCAGTAATATTCAAAACTAATAATTGCATGATGAAGGTAAAAACGCTCATTGATACTGGCGCTGCTGCAAGTTATATTTCAAGTTTTGTTTCTACATCTTTAAATCTTCAACTTACAGGAAACGTATATCACGTTAAATTTGGAGAAGATGACGCAACTCGTCCTTCTGTTTATGCTAATTTGATATTGTCTTCTGATATTTGCTTTTCAAACAAAGAGTTAACCGTTCTCAAAGATGAACCTCGTGCTTATGATGCCATTATTGGCATGGATATCTTGTCGAAAACGGATTATTCCGTAAGCAATTATAACGGTCATACCACGTTCAGCCTTCGTATACCATCACAAGCAGAGATAAAATACGGAGAAACAGAAGACATCGATTTACTAATGGACAAAATTGAAGATGCTCTTCTTTCGACATAATCTATATTGACACGGCATGCGCCGCAAGCTATAATAAAAATATCAAAAAAACAATGCGCAAACAAAACGCATGTAGTGGAGGTATTTTATTATGGCACGTCCTAAAGGAAGCAAGAATAAAGCAAATACAGCTGCAGTTGTTGATTACGAAGCTATGATTGCAGAGAAAAACGCTGCTATTGAAGCAACCAACAGTGAGATCGCATCTATCACTGCAAATATTGATACGCTGAAGGGCGATCTGAAAACACGCAAAGTAGAACTTAAAAAACTGAACAAAGATATTGCAAAATTGGAGTCCAAGAAATCTGCCGCCGATCAGAAGGCCGCTGAAGCTGCTGCTGAAAAAGAAGCCATTGATCTTGTGAAGAAGGCATTGGCAGGTGGCACCACTGTTGATGAAATCATTGAACTGCTGAAATAACGGCTGCACCGCAAGGTGTTGTCGTAATGAACAAGCCCGACTTCCCTACTGCTGGGAGGTCGGGCGTTTTATTTATGCCATTTTAGTCAGTTACAACTTACCACTCATACATATAGTTCTTGTGGTAGAATTATTTACTGGATTTGCTGGCGGTACAATCACTTTTGTACTTTTGCTTTCCGCTCTGCTTCTAGCTTTACAAAGTCAAGCCCATATAAATCTTCAAGCTCTTCAAGGACGTGCTTGATTCCATATCCAATATGCATCTCGTTTGCGCCAAATTTATAATAGATATCGCCAAGCGCTTCAGGTTCAAGTCCAAGATCGTCAATTCGACCTCTGAATTTCCCATGGCCGTCAACGGTTACAGGATACCGAAAATCAGCGCCCCACTCATCAGTCCATCCGTTGTACGAGTCGCTATTTGCACATGTGTCGCCAATTCTGTATTCAAGTTTGCAAATGAGGTTCATAATGTCCTGATTGACTTTCATTTTAATTCTCCTTTAAAAATTACTCCCGCAGTTTTTGCAATGCCACTGTTTGCCGATCTTCCCGCTGGCAGCCCCCACGAGAGACACAGATACGGCGCGGCTCACAGTGCTAATCTTCTCGGTGTTCGTGGATTTGCAATAGGGACAGATGACACGCTTACCGCTGTCAAGGTCTTGCTGAGTCTTTATATGTTCATGCATTTCCTGCATCATTTTAGCGTCTTTGAGTGCCTGTTGTTTACGTTCTGCTTCTTTTCTCTCTCGTTCGATGCAACCCGGGTCGGCTTGTTCGCGGAGATAATCATGATACCATTGCACAAAAAGAGAATTTGCTCGTCTGTGTGGTTCTCCACTTTTACCTTCATATAGATGACTTTCTTTTACGAACAAAATCGCTTCCTTCATACACTCATCATACTTGATTTTGAGATTTTTGTTTTCTATTAAAATTTGATCAGCCAAATAAGCATACACAATAGATATGTAAAAGTCATTATCATCTTCTAATGTTGGATCGTGCTTTAAATATTTATAATTGGGATATCGTTTTAATAAGCGCTTTCCCTCTTTTATCATAGCTCCTTTTGTGTAATTACTAAACATATTTTGAGCAACAGCACACTTAACATCGATATCTCGTTCTATTATGCCAAGCTTCATTTAATACACCTCATTGACAAATAATCTTAACCGACCATTAAGATTATTATACGCTTTGACAATCAATAAGTCAATGATTGAGCTCGGTAAAGGATTTGATGGAACTATTGAAAAGGCAATTTCTTCTACTGAAAAACTTAATGGTATTCCAAAAATCCTTCAGAAATTTATGATGTTTGGAAACAAAAAGGCTGGATTGTTAACAGAAATCGATGCGACTTCTTTTGAAGGTAATATGCTTGGGAAAGACATCCAAAATTATGTGGCTCAAATCGCCAATCTTGATAAAAATCAACGAAAAGCAATTGAAAGCACAACTAAATTTGGTGATGGTGTAAAAAGTGCGGCAGACGCTCTTCTTAACGCGGTAGATGCTGGTGAAAAAATCAATTCCAAACTTTTCGAGTCCACTTTAAAATCGTGGTCTCATGGCGACATTTTAGCGGGCGATATTAACTCACTAATGGCTGTCGGTAACATGAAGAATGGCGACAAGTATGCTCTCCCGGACACAAAACAAGCAATAAAAAACATTAACGATTGGGCGAATGCTGTAGAAAACGCCGAAGCAAAACAACGACTGCTTAATTCTGGTATTCTTGAAACAGATGGCTCAACTGTAAAACTTAGTAGCGGTTTCTTAAAGTTAATCCAAGTTGAAAAGACTGATGCTGCCGTTACTGCTGGTCTGACGGCAGAAAAAGAAATTCTCAATATTGTCATGCAAGCAGGCAAGCAACTTCTTGTAAGTATTGCAATTGGTGCATTTATTAAAGGTCTTGAAGTCGTATACAAAAAAATGACTCAGATTGACGATAAAATTGCCGAAGTCGCGAATGATTCCAAACAGCAGGCTGATAACTTGTCTTCTACCAGCAAATCTCTTAAAGATTTGGTTTCTCAATATGAAAAAATGGGAGACAAAACTTATAGAACAGCAGAAGAATCGGAAAAATTGGCAGCGCTTCAAGAGCAGATTACGACGTTGCTAAAAGATCAACCCGGTGTTAGCGAAGAAATGCTCAAGCAAGTTAATCTTCAGAACGCAAGCTATGACACTCAGCTTCAATTGTTAAAAGATATTGAAGAACAACAGCGTAAAAACGCACATAGAGATCTTGTAGATAATGTTGAAGACCAAGGGGATTTGCTGGTTGAAGCTTATAAGAAAAAAGCTCAGAGATTCAAAGTCGGTGCAAATGCTGGCGAAAGAAATATTGTCAAAGAACTTATAAGAGACGGTTTTGGAAATTTTGAAGATGATACAGGAGATTTTAATTTTAATATAGATCCAGAAGACCCTGATGCAATTCTTAATCTATATAATTCTCTTGGCGAAGAGGTTGATAAATTAACCGAAACATATTCTGACGATGAGCTTGAAGGATTAAAAAATGTTAGAAAAGAACTCAAGCAATATATCGAAGATTATAAAAATGGTAAAGAACAACTCCACGACAATGAACTTCCAGATGTCACTAATGACGCGCTTAAAAAGCTACAGAATCAAAAAGAGCTTGCTGACAGTTTTACTCCTTCTAAACCTGCCGAAGAAGTAAATTTTGATGATAGCATAAAGAAAACAAAAGAATATCAAGCTGTATTAAAAAATCTTCAAGACACAAAAGAAAAATTTGAAGAAAAGGGCTTTGGTCAATACGGTAACATCAATAATCTAAATCGTGATATGATTTATTGGACGGACGAGAACAAAAAGAAATATCACGATTTTGCAGAGGAGAATCCAGACGATGTGGCTGGTGAGTATTCTACTGTTTTAGGCACTTATGACAATATTTATAATGGCGACAAGTCAATGCCCCTTATGACGTACACCCCTATGCTTCAAACTGATGATGGTCTTGTTCCTCTAACTAAAGAGCAGGTGCAGCGTTACATTGAGACGATTGCAGAATCTTCTTGGACTGAAGATAATACCTTAGACCTTGATAAGTTATTGAAGCTTGACGCTGAAGGACTTGAACAGGATATCAATGGTGAGATAGTTCGTGTAAAAGGTCTAATTGGTGGAATTGAAGGAACAAAAGGACCAGATGGGAACATTCTAACAAAAGCAGACATTATGGCCATGTCAGGCAATAATAATCAGGAAATCATTTCTGATATGCAAAGAATGTATAACCTTAATCGTGCTGATTTGCCAAATGCGTCAGAAACTTTGAGTCGATATGTCGGTAATTCAATGCACGATATTCAAGGCGCTGTATCAGAAGCGGAAAAAGATGTCGATCGCGTTTACAAATTGTTAGATACCAGCGCAAAGAAATCTTATGAAAATACGGCAAAATATTGCGATGAAGCAGCACAGAAACAATTTTCAGATTATACCGAAATCAAAAATGCTGTTGACACTTTAAAAGCTGGTGTATCTGGATTTGATACAACGAATCTTACGTCTTTGCTGAATAGCGATGGTGAAAACCTTGGCCGGATCGATACTGAAGCGCTTGAAAAGCTAAAGCAAATCATGACAGACTTCGGGTTTGATCCAACTGTTGCAGCCGACGTTCAAGCGTTTGTTGACACATTAAAGCAGCTTGAAATTGTTTCCCCATCCGTAATTGAGAAGAATCAACAAATAGCACAATCTGTTACTGATGCAGCTACCCAAATGAGTAATGCTTCTCAGGGCATTGATGATATGCAAAAAGCGTATCAAGCATGTAAATCTGCAGTCGATGAATACAATAAAACAAAATATGTAAGCGCCGACACTCTACAAACTCTTATGAATCTTAATCCGCAGTATCTTTCTATGCTACAAGATGAAGACGGACAATTGTCTATCAACACTTTAACAGCGAAAAAGCTTACAGCTGCTACGATTCAGACTCAGCGGGCTGCTTTGTTGGCAAACGCCGTCACTCAAATTCAACAAACCAATACGCTTGCTGCGGCGCAAAAAGTTCTTGGTGAAGCACAAGCTACCATTGGCAACGCAACACAGATCCTTACTAGCGCATTGTATCAGTCGGCAGAAGAAGGTCTTGCAAATAATGGCAGTTTTGAGGAAATGCAAGCTGTTCTGTCAGCTGGTCATCAAATTATAAGCAATTATAAAATGATGGATAAGCTCTGGGCAGAACTGGCAAAACAGGACCCTGATAAAATTTGGGGTAAAAATAGCACATCTAAATCAAGCAAAACCGCAAAAGCAAGTAAAACAGCTCTTGATGCGTGGTCTGGTTTGTCATCTGCAATGAAAGAGTTTAATCAGCAGGGGTATATTACACTCCAAACATTAAAGAGCCTTTCTGATCTCGAAGATCGATATGTTGCATTGTTGACTAAAAACGACGTTACAGGGCAATTGGAAATTCAAACAGACGCATTCTACAATCTTACCAAAGCTGAACTTAAAGCTGCACAAGCTAAAGGTGACGGCGTAAGTGAATCAGAATACAATAAGATTCTTGAATGGACAAATCGCAATATCAAAAAACAAACTATGTCTTACTGGGATCTTGTTGCGGCGATTGAAGGATATTCTGCTGCGTTGAGCGGAGCCAAGGATATTACTGATACGTTCAAAGATGCATGGAGTAACGGCAAGACTGTCAAAGAAAAACAAGAAAAGAGTCGCGCCGGCGCACTTGATTATGAAGGTACTGAAGCACAATCCTCTGCTCTGCAAGACCTGATGAAGTACAGTGAATATGACCCTGAATTGATTAGCAAGGCTTTCAATAAGGAAACTGGCAAAATTGATCTGAGTGGAGACGTGCTGAAAACCGCCGTTGCAAAATCTCTCGAGCAGTATGCCGCCGCAGCTCGCACTGAAGGCGGAGAAGCCGCTGAAGCTATTGCTGCAAGCTATGAAAAGTCTGCTGAGAATATTAAGAACGATGTCATTTCTGTGCAGGACTTTTTTGATGGTCTTGGTTCTACGATTGAAGAAGTCAGTTCAAAGATTGATGAAGTGCAGAGTGCGTTTACAGATCTCGACGATATAAAGGATGAATATGATATATATGGCGGCCTGAGCGTAGACTCTTTGCAGAAGTTGCTCACTATGTCCCCTGACTATATTGCTTGTCTCGAGATGGAAGGAGACCAACTCATTTTCAATCGCGACAAGATGGTCGAGCTCTTAATCGCACAGCTTGAGTCAAAGAAAGAATTCTTGCTGTCTAAAGAAGAAACTAAGGATCAGGCCGAAATAATCCAGAAAATCATTGACGCTCTCCGAAAAGATGGTGTTAACGCTCTCGCTGGAATGAATTATCAGGCTGAAAAATTCAAATCTGCTCTATCCGATGCAAAAGACATCCTTTCTTCTTTCCTCTCTCTCCTTTCGTCCGCAAATGACAAATCCAACAACGACCTCAAGATTTGGGGCGACACGATGAATAAAGTCATCGACAAGCGGATTGAGGCTCTGAATAAGCAGAAGGAAGCTTTGGAAGAAAACAACGAAGCCACCGAGCGTGCTATTGAACTTTCCAAGGCACAGGATGCTCTTGCCCGCGCCCAGCAACAGCGCACGACCCGTGTGTACACTGAGAATGGCTACGAGTGGCAGGCAAACGCCGAAGATGTGCGTACTGCACGTGAAGACCTTGCTGACAAGCAGCGCGAGTGGAATAACAAGGATGCCGAAAAGGCTATTGATGACCAAATCAAGAAGTACAATGAGTTCAAGGACAAGTTGTCTGAAGTCATGGATGATATCGGCAAGAGCTGGAAGGATTACCAGAAGGAACTTGAGTACACTGCGCAGATCCAGAAGATGACTCTATCTCAGATGGAAGGCTCACTGGACGGCTATCACAATAAGATCATCGCAAGCCTGAATACCGGCAGCGCGATCACCGGCATCCAAAATCTGATTACAAGCCTTGAATCACTGATCAATACGCTTACGAAGGTAAATAACCTGTATTCCATGCTTAAAACTGGTGAGTACAAAGATCTCGGTATAAAAGGTCTGTGGAATACGATAAAAGGATTCTTTAATAAGGGTGGCGAAGAAGCAACTGGTGAGTCCGCTAATGTAGTTGAGAATTTCTTCAACGTCTTAAGGAGTAAAGTTCAGACTTCTGGGAACGGACTTGTTGAAACATTTAGCGGTATCTGGGAGAGGATCAAAGGTGGCGCTCGGAGCCTATTTAACGGTTCCGGCGAAGGCGGCGGCATCATTTCTACTGTTGTAAATGGATTCAAAGCAATCGGTAATGCTGTTAGTAAGAGCAAGATTGGTTCCACTCTTATTAAAGGCGCAGGAAAACTAGTCACTGGTGCTGGCGGACTTATCAAAGGCGCTGTTAGTGCTATAGGTGCTGCTGGCGCTTCTGCAATCCCTGTTGTTGGTGGTCTTGCTGCAGCGGCTGGTCTTGGTATTTATAGCGGTGTAAAGGGTATAAAGCATCAAAAGGAGATCTGGTCCAACAAAGAAGACGGTTTTGGCAAAAAGGCTATAAAGTCTGTTGCGTCGTTCTTCTGGGACATCAGTCCGATTGGTGGAATCGTAAATCTATGTAAAGACATTTTCGGTAAGAGTAAAGAAACTGCCGAGAATACAAAAGATACTGCGAATAGTAGTTCTGAAACTGCCGAAAACACACAAAAGAGCGCAACAAATCTCACAATTAACGCTACACAGATCGTATCTAAAGAAGAGAATAAAGCAACTGACGAAACAGACAAAAAGAATGACGCAATCGCCAATGAAGATAAAACAGTCAAAACGGCTGCTACAACTCTTACTGGTGCTGGTCTGGGCGCAGCTGCGGGTATGGCAATAGGTGGACCTGTAGGAGCATTGATTGGTACTCTTTTAGGAGGTTTTGCTGGTTTCTTTTTGGGTGGTCACGCGAATGGTCTTAAATCTTCTAAAACGAATCATTTTGCAAACGTTGACGAAAGAGGTTCAGAACTTATTGTTCGTAAGCCAGCTTCTGGACGTTATACATATCTTGAGACTGGCGATGGTGTTGTTCCTGCTGATATTACCTCTCGCCTGTTTGAGATGGGCGGCAATCCAGACAAGTGGTTCAGCGATCAATTGGCAAAACATAGTTCTGCTTCTATGGTACAAAGCCGTGACGCTGGTGGTATTTCCCTGTCTATTGGTGATGTGAATGTAAACAATCCCGTTGGTGATAGCGATGCACTGGCTCGTGAGTTGGTAAATCGTCTGCCGAACAAGGTTGTACAGGAACTGAATAGACGTTAAGCAGTACAATAAGCAAAAATAAATACGAAGTATACTTGGCTCAGGGTGGGTTGGGTAGGTTGAGATCGAGTATACATTTATAAAGGAGGGACGAGATGTCACAAAATAGTCAAGATGCAATCGACGTGTTGAGCAAAGTCATCGTAGACACGATTGAAAAGAAACTCAATGACGCAAAATTTGACAAATCGCAGACTGGCGTGGTAACTGCGGTGAGTGGGAATACATACACAATATCCGTGTTTGGAAGCCAGTATAACATTACATCTGACCAGATTTACACGGTTGGACAGAGTGTGGTTGTGACTGCATTGCAGGGTGATATGAAGCGACTGGTATGTTCCCCCGATAATATTGGTACAATGAAAACAGTGGACAGCAAAGTCAACGTGGTTGGCAGTCAGCTATCCATTATTGATACAGATTTTGCTGACACTATTGTCAAATACACGGATGTCAGTGAATTTTTAACGCTAAAAGATCAGGCAGACGGACAACTCAGCTTATGGTTCTACAGTGGTGTACCATCTACTGATACGGCTCCGACAGTAAATTGGGTAACGGAGGATGCAAAGAGAGTGCACATTGGCGACCTTTATTATGACATGAAGGCTGATGATGCGTATAGGTGGACGGACACTTTTATATGGGAGGCTCTTAGTGACAAGAATTTATTGAAAGTTTTGAGAGCTGCGAGCCTTGAAAACGATACAGCAAATGGATCAAGACGTGTTTTTTTCACAACGCCTTCAACCCCATATAGCCGTGGTGATATCTGGGCAAGTAGTTCTGGTGATAATAAAGTTCTTGTATGTCAGACAGCGCGTCCTACAACTGAAAGCTTTAGTCGGACTGACTGGGCTGTGGCGCTAAAATACACGGATGATACAAAAGCAAACGAGGCACTGGATGCCGCTGGCAAAATAGATGGTGACCTTGTAAGTTTTAAAATGGAATATAATTCTGATTTGGAGAGTACAAAGCAGCAGATTGAAGCCCGCGTAACCACTAAAAAATACAACGAGGACATGAGCGGGCTAAATACAAGAATTTCGCTGACAGAATCTAAAATTTCAAAAAACGAGAATGCCATCGTACTGTGTGCCACAAAAACTGAAGCTCAAAAGTATGCGGATACTGCAGAACTGAACGCAAATAAAAAGCTCGAAGAGCACATCAAAACAGCAACTGAAAGCATTGATTCAAAGGTGGCTAAGACAGATTATACTGGAAAAAACATTGCTACTTTGATAAACCAGAGTACAAATACTGTAAAAATCAAGGCGACAAAGCTTAACTTGACTGGTGCTATATCTGTTGACAAAAATGGTAAAGTAGCGCTTGATTCCACCTCTGTAAACAACAGCCTTACGCAAGTTTCTGGGGATAAAATCACCACTGATACTATTACTGTGGACAAGTTGAAGGCTGGACAGATTTTCCAGCTACTATGGAAGAACGATTCAAAAGATGCATACTCTGCTGTTGGCGAAGAAAATAAGTTAACTTTTGAAGCAGACAGCGATTATTCAGAGTATATTTTTATCTTCCGTGGCTACAAAGAGAGAGAAGTTGTTGAGATTGATCCAGAGAGTGCCGCAACAAAACGGGTGCTCGAATATTTGAGCAAAGTTTCTGTTATTGTGTCGAAACCAGTCGCAGGTGAATGGAGTGGTGCAGAATATCACTGCGTCACTATGAATACGCCGAAGTTGTGTATGATTTATGATTTGAGCGCTGGCGACAATTCTACTCCAAGTGTATCATACAATTCTGACACAAATATAAAAAGCGCTTTCCGTCCGTTCTATGTAAAAGCATATGAAAAGAATAATAAATATTGCACTGAAATTACATTCTTTGACGCACAAAGCTCTGGTGAGACGGCCATTACAACAAATAACAATTTGATTATTCCATGTGAGATATATGGCGTAAAATAAGGAGGTGTTAAATTGGCGAAACCGATAATTTCAAAATTTTCTGTGATAGACGCTACACGGGAAAATATCGTGCGGTACACATGTTACGATGACACGATCAATGAAGTGGAGTATATTATCTATGACAACGCCTCCGGCAATATTATTGTTGACCAGACAGTGAAAACCAGTGGTTCATCTTCTGTGCGTATGTTTATGCTGCCAGCGAACCTTGTACATAACAGACTACTCCCCTACTATCTTAAAATTGCAGTAACAAATCAGAGCGGCAAGAAAAGCGATTTTAGCGATGCCGTTCTTTTTTATTGCCATGAAAAACCGGTGTTAAAGTTTGTTGATGTGGAAGCACGCGCTGAAAAGACAATTCCCTTCCCTGCTTTTTCTTTTAATGTCGAGTATAAAAACATCGAAGAAGAGGGCGAGACACTGAATCTTTATAAATATCAGCTTTATGATTCAGACAAGACTTTACTACATGAGGAGATATATCACGGCTCTATTTCACATGCGTTCAATGTAGAAAGCCTTGATAATAATAAGGTGTACTATGTGCGAGCGGTTGGAGAAACTGTAAATGGATATGTTCTGGACACGGATTTTTGCGTATTCAAAATTGAGTATGACGGACAACTGCAGAAACTTGAAATTGTGGCAGAGAATGAAAAAAGAGAAGGTAGAATCAAGCTCACTGTTACAAAAAGCGCAGACGAGCCTAATAATTTTGATTCTATTCGCGTAAAGCGTAGAGAGGTTGGCAAGTACGACTGGATTACGATTTATGAAAAGAAGATCACAAGTTCCGTTGAGCCTATTTTGATTGTATGCTATGACAAATTCGCACGTGGCAGGAAAACGAAATATCAGTATATGGCAGTTCCTGTTGTTGATGAAATTGAACAAGTGTACACATCTACAAGTGCCGTAAGCGATTTTGACGGAGCATGGCTAATGGATAAAGACATATCATATTATGTTGGTCTTGAGCCAGCTGTCACGAATATTACGCGCAATCAAGAAGCGTCTGTGGAGACGACATTGGGAAGCAAGTACCCCATCGTATTCTATGGTAGTGAGGCAAATTATTATAGCGGCAACTTCTCTGGTGTTATTATCAAGTGGGATCGTGCCAATGATGCGTTTGATTTTGATGGGTCTATTGACTATCGGGAGACTTTTATCAATTGGCTAACGAACAAAAAGCCAAAAGTATTGAAGATGTACGATGGCCGCGCATGGCTGATGAACGTAAATGGAAACGTTTCTTACTCAGATGATGAACACCCGGATAAGGTGGAAATCTCGTTTGATTTTGTAGAAACTGGCGATTTGAATAGCAGCGATGACATGAAGAACGCTGGTTTGATTTAAGGAGGTGGGCCATGACTTACTTACCCACAGAAGAAGATCTGGCCTTACTGAAAAGCCGGTCAAAAAGATTATACTGTCGTATTGAACTGCTGAATAAGGACTACCAGATTATTGATACGATCGAAGGACTTGCGTTAAGTGGTTCTAACTCGATTGACGCAGACTCAGATACACGGCGCACTTTTAATCTTGATATCTTCCCGAAGAGTGGATTCTCTATTTCTCAGTTCTCCACAGAGGAGTGGACGAGCAAGATGCTGCGCTTACAGATTGGTATGAAAGCTCCAACAAGTATGCCGCTTGTTGGGGCGGACGCGGTAAGAATACCAGAAGAAGAGATCGATGCAAAAATCAAAAATAGTGCGATATACAAAGAAAAGGACGCAGAGTTAAGGCAAGCAAAGTGGAGATATAAGGTTGGCGGTTATGAACAGTATGGCAATATCGAAAATATAAACCGTAAGCGTATTATTTGGACAGATGAAAATAAAGAGAAATATGCATCTTTTGTGAAAGAGCAAGGAGATGTTGGAACATATTCGACCGTTGTTGCATCTTCAGATGGTTATACAACAAATGGCAAGACGTATGAGATTGCATACACTCCACTACTGATAGGCGGAGGAGATGTTGTTATTCCGCTGCTGAATGCAGATATCAGGTCTTATATTGAAGTGATTTTCAATGCAGCTTGTGATGCAGTTCAAAGAGATGGTTCAACTTTACAAAGTAAAATACTTGAACTTGATAGTTTTGGTGTTGACTGTATGATTTATGGGAAAACAGTACGTGTAAAAAATATGATTGCTGCTGTAGAGGGTGGTATCGCAGCAGGAAGGATATTATCTGCAGCCGATGTTGCAGCGATTGCTGGCTGTACCAAAGAAGAACTTGATAAATATTTCCATGACACAAGTGTATTTGTTGGCTATTCAATGCACGATATTCAAGGAACGATATGGGAATTGAAAGATGGTTTAATTCAGATATATAACTTCTATCACGCTTTATACTCTGGTGAGGCTGAAATACGAACTGGCACGAACTTTGTGGATACAGATGGTGTACACTGGTATGGCGCTGGCGTATATGCAATACAGCAAAATGGATACAGTTATGATGCTACAACGAACAAACTAAGCCTTTCTTGTCTTGATATGACCTGTTTGCTTGACGGCACGCTTGGTGGAACACTGACCGGATACGCAACGCGCATTCCGATGTATGACCGCAAGCTCGTGGTTAAGGATGGGGTCAACTACTACGAAGATGACAAAAAGAAGCCGCACTATGTTCGTGATTCCATTAAGGAGACATTTGAACTTTCAGGGCTGACAAAGAGTATGGTTGACTATTGGGTACGGCGAATTCCGCACGACCTAGAATATAATACTGGCACGACAATCTGGAACATTTTGACGGAGTTGAGAGACCTCTATTTCCCTTTCGAGATGTATTTTGACGACGATACTTTTGTGTGTAAAGAAATTCCGTCTGGCTACGACGACCCCGTTGTTCTGGACGAGGATACATTTAAGAGTATGGTTATCAGCGAAGATGCCAGCGTCGATTACGGTCAGATCCATAACTGTGTAGAGGTATGGGGTGCATCAAACTCCAGCGACTATTTCTGTAAGGATAAACTTGAAAAAAATGACCCAGACGGTACTGGCGAGGTCGTGTATTGTAAAAAAGGAACAAAAGAATGGAATGATGTTGTTACGCTGCTTAAAGATAATAAATTGAATATGAGCTACAACATGAACCCAAATGATACCGGCGCGTCTATTTTATTGTTAAAATTAAAACAAGCAAGTATTCAGGACGGTACAAGATTTTCGTTTATTTGCCCAGAAGATATTGCGATAAATGCAAGAATCTGTGTTGAGAACCTTGTTACGACAATCAAAACGAATCCGACTGGGGCAGGACAGTATCGGGAAACAACGCGCGCAGTGTATGGACCTATGATGTTGTTTAAGGCTGTTACCAACGAAAAAGGAGAGGACGAACCAGAAGATACCTCTCTACTAAGGAAAGGCCGTTATTACGTCATAAAATATGGCGAGCATTGGCTAAATCAGGCAACTGATGGTGCATTTACATATAAGTTCAACGCACTTACAGGCAAATACGAAAAAGAACAGCGTGATCCACAGGTGCGCTATTACCCGAAACAAATCTATAATCCATCCACGAAAAATTATGACACCGTGTATGTGAAGTATAATCCAGCAACGAATACAGAGATCCAGATATCAGACCCTGCTCTTCTTATTGAGAGCCGGGTCTATTTTATTGGTCAGTCTCAGTCTCATGCTATGACGAAGTTTGTGGATGCAATGCCGACCGCAAAACAAATTGAGGCAGACAAGATTGCGGAGGCATGTGACAACCTTGAGTACGTTGTCGTAAATGACCCAAACCGCATTGATGACTTGTACAATAGTCGGTTGACGATTGATAAAATCGGGCGAAGAAACCTTGTGTGCTCGGGTAGTGAGTTTGACGGATATACCTCGAATGAATCAGCCATGACGGTATGCAAATACACGCTATGGAAAAATTGTCGGCTGACGGATTCCATCACATTGAGTATGCACATGATTCCGTGGCTTGACGTAAATGAAAAGGTAAAATATGCAGCGAAGTACCTGAAGTCTGATATTGCAGTTGAGTGGATTATTAAAAAGATAGATAAAAACATTGGAGAAGGCACAATGAATGTTACATTGAGCCGCTATTACCCGTATTATCCCTATATCACTTATGAGAATGTCCTCAAAGAAAAATATATCGATAATAAGAAAGATACTTAATGAGAGGAGTGAGTAGATGGCATTATCATTTGAAGAATCCAAACGTATGGTCGCTGCAAGCCCCGCAATGACGATGGAGGCTTCCATAGAAGATGCTCGTCCAGTGGTTGATTGTGATGAGGATGTGGCAATCTTCTCTGTGGAAGACCAGAATTTCACCAGAAGTGGCAACTATACGTGGTTTGATACCTTCTCGGACAATGATTTTTCTACGGTTGATACCAATAAAGAAATCACACTGAGTCCGACTCAGGTAAATATCACACAGGAAAACAACAGTCAGGTCATTCCGTTTGAGATGCCGCGTTATTATGATGGTGTTGACCTGATGAGCATGACGATTCAGATCCACTATGTTAACGCTAATAATGCTGAGAACTATACCGCACCCATCAACGTGAGCTATAGTACTGATAAGATCCGGTTTTACTGGATGGTCAGCAACTATGCCACCATCAAAGAGGGTGTACTGAAGTTTGAAATTATGGCGACTGGTGCAATTACTGTACCGAGCAGCGGTGAATCGAAGAATTATCTATGGCGCACAAAGCCGAACGAAAAACTGAATGTTTTGAAATCGCTTACCGGCACCGCAATGACCGATCCGACTGGCGATGACTGGTATACTCAGTTCTTAGCTACGATGAGCCAGAAGGTTGGTGAGGCACAGACTGCTGCAACTCAGGCTGCACAGAGCGCACAAGAAGCACAGGCTGTCGTAGACGGTCTGGCCGACACACTGGCAAGCTACTACACTAAAGAAGAGGTTGATGGTTTTGTTACTCTGCTTCGGGGTGATATCGCCAAGGTTGATGGTCTAGCAAAGTTTGATGTGCAGTATGATGCTGAAACACAGACGATTAAGTTCCTGAATGGCGAAAAGATTATTAAAACCATCACACTGAACACTGACCCGAGTGCTGATTGGGTGACAGCTTTTAATAAAACTGTTGAAGCAAAAATCGATGAAAAGATTGCGCCCGTTAAGACTGAACTGACCGAGTATAAGACCAGTACTGATGCTGCCGTAAAGAATCTGCAGGATAGCGTTGGTAACTTGCCTGAGACCTTGCAAAGTGATTATTACAACAAACAGGCAACCGATAAGCTGTTAGAAGCAAAGGCTGAAAAGACCAGCGTTGAGACCATGGCAAATGATTTGACTGTGGTAAAAAATACTGCTTCCGGTTTGCAGAATAGTATCGACACTATCAATGGCGATATTTCTGAAATTCAGGAGCAGTTGAAAAATGTGAAGCCTGACCCGAATTCTGGGCGTGAGTATGATATTACTTACGAGGATTCAAAGCTGAGCCTGTTGGAAAATGGTACTGTGAAAACGCAGGTCGTCATCCAAGGTGGTGGCGGTGGCACTGGCGGCAGTACAAGTGTTATCAAGATCGAGCGTCTGGATGGCTCTGCGCTAACTGTGATTGCTGGTGACTCAGCTATTATCAATTTCAAGTTCTCTTCTGTGGACAATTCTGGCGATGACACTGGTTCCGCTACTGGCGTCTGGTATGTCGGCAATACAAAAGTTGGCACGCAGACCGTTATCCAGGGAAAGAACAGCTTTGACGCAACCCAGTATCTGCACAGCGGTGACAATACTGTTAAGCTACAGGTGACTGATAGCGTGGGCAGTGTTGGTACAAAGACTTGGACTGTCAATGTTGTTGAGTTCTATCTGGAGAGTTCTTTTGATGATACGCTGGTTTATAGTGGAGAGGTAACCTTCCGCTACACTCCGTATGGCAATATTGCAAAAACTATCAACTTTACGATTGATGGAAAGATTCTTGGCTCTACCACAAGCAGCGTTACCGGCAGACAGCTGACTTATGCTATTCCTGCACAGACCCACGGCGCACATTTGGTAGAAGTTTCTATGACTGCTGAAATCAATGGGAAACAGGTCACCAGCAATAAGGTTGTCAAAGATATCATGTGGGTAACTGAAGGCAATACAACTCCTATTATCAGCTGCGCCACAAAGACAGCAAGTGCAAAACAGTACAGCAACGTTGCAATCAACTATACCGTTTATGACCCTTCCAGCTCTACAACCACTGTAACGTTGGAGGTTGACGGCGCTAAAACTGCTACTTTGACTGTTGGACGCACCATGCAGACATGGACTTGGAAGTCCGCTGATATTGGCACTCATACGTTGAAAATCGTATGTGGCTCCGTGAGCAAGGAGATTAGTGTCGAGATCAAAGAGCTTGGTATTACGATTGAGCCAGTTAAGACAAATCTGGCTTTTGATTTTAACCCTGCTGGCAAGACTAACGCTGACGAGACCCGCTTGTGGTCTGATGGCAATACAAGGCTGACTGTAAGCGATAATTTTGACTGGTCTAACGGTGGCTATCAGCTGGACGAAGATGGTGATACCTACTTCTGTGTGAAGGCTGGTACAACTGCAAATATCAGTTATAAGTTGTTTGGTGATGACGCAAAGAAGTTGGGTAAGAACTTTAAGCTTGTGTTTAAGACTACGAATGTCAAGAACTACGATGCTACGGCACTGACCTGCTTGAACGGTGGTATCGGTTTGAATATTCAGGCGCAGAAGGTCACATTGACCAGTGAGCAGAATAGCATCGACCTACCAACTTGTGAAGACGACTTTATGGAATTTGAATTTAATATTCTGCCAGACAGTCAGTACAAGGAAATGGTTCTATGGTTGGATGGTATTCCCTGTCGTGTTGAGCTGTATGACGCAAGCGACAACTTTACACAGGCTTCTCCGGTAGGCATTACGATTGGTTCTCCTGATTGTGACGTGCTTGTTTACCGCATGAAGTCCTACATGATGAACCTGACGGACGACGAGATCCTCGACAACTTTATTGCAGACGCAAAGAATGCAGAGGAAATGATTGAGCGCTACACCCGCAATGATATTACGGATGTGAGCGGCGAACTGAATCCTGACCTACTGGCTGAGAAGTGCCCAGACCTGCGCATTATCAAGATCTCTGCTCCGACATTTACGACCGGCAAGAAGAACGAAGTGTCAAACACGACCATTCAGCACATTTATAAGAATGGCCGCGCCGTGGAAGATAACTGGATTGCCATTGGTTCACATAAGGGACAGGGCACTAGTTCTAATGCATACGGTGAATCTGGTCGTAATATTGATATCAACTGCTCTGGTGGTTTCACCTTTGGTGATGAGAGCACTGGCAGCAAGTATGCATTTACAGAAAACAGCGTTGGTGAGAAGTATTTTAATATCAAAGTCAATGTTGCTTCTTCTGAGAATGCAAATAATGCTCTACTGGCAGACGAGTTTAACGAGTTCAACCCGTACATTCGTCAAGCTCGCAAGGACAACCCGAAGGTACGCGACACCATGGCATTCTACCCCTGTGTCGTTTTTATTCAGGAGACCGACACCACAAACGCAACTGTCTTCAAGGATGGTCAGTGGCATTTCTATGCTTGCGGCGATTTTGGCAACTCAAAGAAGAATAGTGACACAATGGGTATGGACCCGAACAATCACAAGGAAGTTATTATTGAGATCGATAACAACACCGATGCACAGACCCGCTTCCTGAGCGGCGACTTCTCTGAGGAAACTTGGGATGGCGACCACAGCTTTGAGTTCCGTTACATCAATAAGAATTGTACCGAGGAAGAGATTCAGGCAGCTAAAGATGCATGGATTCGCGTGCAAAACTGGGTTGTGAATGCAGATGATGCTGAATTCAAGAAGAACTTTGAGAATTACTTTATCAAGGATTCTGCCCTGTTCCACTATCTATTTACTGAGCGTCATACTATGGTCGATAACCGTGCAAAGAACGTATTCCCGCACACGACTGACCTTGTGCACTGGGATTTCTGTTTTGACTACGATAACGACACTGCAATGGGCAACGATAACGAAGGTGGTCTGACCCTGAGTTACGGCTATGAGGATATGGACACCATTGGCACAAAGAGCGTGTTTAACGCACATGACTCTAAGCTGTGGTGCAAGATTCGTGACCTGTTTGCGGACGACCTTGCAAAGATGTTCCTGAACCGTGAGAGTGCTTTGGCATGGAGTGCTACTCGTATTTTGAAAAAGTTCGAGGATTATCAGGATGTAAAGCCTGAAAAGTTGTGGATCATGGATATGCGGCGTAAGTATTTCCGCACTTATGAGGACAATGGCACAACCAGCTATCTGCCAATGATGCACGGTAACAAACGCCACCAAAGACGCCAGTTCCAGCGGTATCAGGAAAAATACATGGCATCTAAGTATACGGGTGCTGCTTGTACCTCTGACGATATGACCATTCGTGGTTATACTCCGACCAACTGGACAGGTGTGAAACCCGATGGCACTTTCCATATTGTCCCCTATGCCGACACTTATGTCTCTGTACGGTATGGTTCTAACCCTGTGAAGGTGCGTGGTAAGCGCGGTCAGACTTACGAGATTCAGTGCCCGATTGCAGCTATGAATGATACAGAAGTTTATGTTTACAACGCTTCTATCATCCAGAGCATTGGCGATATTTCTGGTTTCTATCCCGGCTATGTTGATTTCAGCCACGGCGTAAAATTGACTGACCTGAAGATTGGTTCTGCCGCCGAGGACTACAAGAATACGAATCTGACTGACTTTGCAGTTGGCAACAATACACTGCTTGAGCATTTAAACCTGCAGAATGTGCCGAACCTGAAGAAGTCCATCAGTCTGACCGGCTGTACAAATTTGGAAGAGTTCTATGCTGGCGGCTCTGGTATTACTGGTGTCGCATTTGCTAAGGGTGGCAAGATTCGAAAAGCTGAATTGCCTGCGATCGCAAGTCTGAGCGCTAAGAACCTGAATTATCTGAAAGACCTGAAGGTTACAGATTATAAGAATATCACCACACTGACTGTCGAAAAGTGCCCGACTATCGACTTGATTGGAATGCTGACAAAATGCACGAGTTTGAGCCGTGTGCGGCTGACTGGCGTTGATTGGCAGTTGGATGATACTTCCCTGCTGGATCGTCTGTTGAAGATGACCGGCTTGGATGAGAATGGTTATAACACTGACCATTCTGTCGTTGAGGGTAGCGTTCATGTGCCTATCATGCGCGAGCGTCAGCTGGAGGAATTTACAGCACAATGGCCTGATTTGAACATTACTTACAACACGCTTGTTCAGCAGTTTGTCTGGACGTTCGTGAACAAGGATGGCACGGTGTTGGATGTCCAATACATTGATAAGGGCGATAAAGCTGTTGACCCTGTTACCCGCAAGGAGAATCCGATTCCCACACCTACTGCTGAGAGCACAATTTCTACAGATTTTACTTTCAGTGGCTGGGACACCGAGTTTACGACTGTTTTCAGCAATCAGACCGTCACTGCAATTTATACCGAATCTGTGCGTAAGTACACTGTCCGCTATATGAATCGTGGCGCTGTGTTGAAGGAAACTGTTGCTCCGTATGGCTCTATGGTGCTGTATGACGGCGATACTCCGACTTATACCTCTGAGGAAACTGCTTTTAAGTATTACCTGTTCAGTGGCTGGGATAAAGGCGGTTACGTCACCGGCGATAAGGATATCAATGCTGTTTATGATAGCTGCGAGTATTCTTCTACCTACTTTGATGGTAAGGAAATCGGTCAGCTTCGTCCTGTTGAAATCTATGCGATGAACAAGGTTGGAGTTGAGCAGAATGTTGCCACGCCAAAGGATGAAGTTTCCATCAAGCTTGGCAACGATTTCTCTTATGAGGACATCACTGAAAAGGTTCTTATTAGTAAACCGCAGGTGTTTGATGGCAAGAACTACATTGATACCGACCTCAAGCTGTTTGAAGAGGATAGAGATTTTGTGCTGGCTGTTGACTACAAGATGGACATCACAAATGCAAACAACACTGTTTTGATGCAGTGCTTTGAGCAGAACGGAATGAATGGTATCCGTCTGTGGAACTCAACTGGCGTCAAGATGACTTGGGGTATTGACTCTGCAAATGGTGTCGCTGCCGGTTCTCGCGATATGACTGTTATCCGGCACATTAAGGGTGATAACGGTCTGTATGTCTATTCCTCTAATATCTATGGCTCTGCACTGAATTACACAAAGATTACTCGTACCCGTTCCACAAAGACGAATGCCACTCTGGTATTTGGATGTGCAAAAGCAGACGATGGTGCTTACGAGCGCCATGCTAAAGGTACGGTTTATTGGTCTAAGCTTTGGTACGCAGACCTTGGTGATGCTGCTTGTCGCGAATTGGCCGCATGGACACACGATGATTTGATCGTTGAGGTGGCAAGCTTTAAGAACTACTACCTGAGCGATAATTCCAACAAGCGTTGTTCCATGACATTCTTGCAGAAGGATACGCTGGGTCAGGACATGGTACTGAGTTCTTCTTCTAACAATGCTGGCGGCTGGGGTAACACTTCTCTGCGTGAGTATCTTGACTCTCGTCTGGTTGATGCTTTGCCGATTGGTTGGAAACAGCTTATCAAAAAGGTCAAAGTACCGAGTTCTGCCGGAAATAAGAGTAAGGAAATTGTGACTTCGGACTGCTACTTCTTCATTCCATCTGCGATTGAAGTAAGCTCTTCGATGATTGACGAGCCTTACGTTTACGAAGGTCAAACAATCAGCTACATGACCGGCAATGAATCCCGCATCAAGCACAATGCAGAAGGTAGGGCAACAAAGTATTGGCTGCGCAGCCCGTTTGCGACTTATGACGGATACTTCTATGCAATCGAAGAGACTGGCGAGCTGTACGGCTTCCATTATCCCTCTGAGCAGCTGGGTGTAACCGTGATGTTCAGCATTTAAGGAGGTGTTGAGAGTGTATTATAAGGTACTTAAAGACGGTCGAGTGATCGATGCTCTTGACCGCCTTCAGTTTGTAAAGTATCAGCCCAAGCACGATATCATGGTGAATTGCACCGAAGATGACGCACAGGGTATTATCAGCAGCAACGGCAAGTATATCTGGCACGTTGAAGGCTATTACCTGATTCCATCCCCGGAATATGACACTGTAACGCTTGAGCCGATTGACAAATACGAATATGACCAAATCATGGCCTTGGGAGGTACAACTCCTGATGCCATTATTGATGCTTATACGTTGACGTTAATTCAAGGAGGTCTACTGTGATGGAGAAGATTTTCACTGAGTTCGTCGAGAGTATGCACAGACTCTATAAGAATGGAATGGTACAGGACAAATTTGTGGAGAGCTTGCTTGAGGGCAAAAAAATCTCCCTAGATGACTACCTGTACATCGTGAATGGAAAGGAGGTGTGATATGTATACCTTTTTAATTAACGAGGATAACACTATCACAGCGAGTCTGACTGAGCGTATCATGCAGCGGAGCAAGCTGGTGGATAATTTGCACTTTCTTGCCGATCAGACCTACAAAGGTGTAGATATTAGTGACTATACCGTTATGCTGGAGTACGTTTTGCCTGTGAGCAAACGCTATAAAACTGAAATTCTACAAAAGTCAAAAGACTTGTACAAGAACCGGTTGGAATATCTTCTACCTTTTGATACGGGTCTGACTAGTGAGGCTGGCGACATTGAGTTCCAGCTGACCTTTGTTCATGTCGAGATGGACTCTGAAGGACAGACGATTCAGCGCGTGCGTAAGGCTGGCCCCGGCGTTGTACATATTATTCCCATCAGCAAGTGGTCTGATTTGATCCCCGATGAAGCACTGAGCACGCTCGACCAGCGTATTATCGCGCTGGAGGCTCTGAATAAGGCAATGACTGACCGGTTCAATACCAGTCTGGCTAATAAGGCTGATAACATCACTTACGATGAAGAGCATCGTATTCAGCTTACCTCCGAGGGCAAACCCATTGGTAACGCTATTAAAATCACGACTGAAACTGTGGAAACTGAAGATGGTAGTATGCGTGTTGTCCCATTCTGACCATCGTTTAAAGCGAGGTGAAAAGAATGGCATACAAATACTCGAAGCTTGGTTACGGTAACGCAGAAGACGTAGAAGCCGCGATTGCGCTTGGGTTGATTGATGGCAAAGACATTATTATCACAAAAGATACATCAGAATTCATATACGTCCGGGACGACTTATCTATTCAAAAGGTAGCGCCTCGGACGCTTTGTTTTGATAGTATTCCGGCGGCAAATGAGGCAATCAACCAGAATGACGCGACTTATGCAGGTCAGACCGTAATGATACGAGGCAAAGACGACAAATATGAACCGTGGGTCGTGCAGCAAAGCGCGGAGTCAGGGCGGTTCTTCGTCGAGCCTTTTCAAACTCAATCTACAAATTTCCAATGGACTGAATTCTAATAAGGAGGAAAAATATGGCACAAGTAAAATTTGCGTATGGCACGAAAGCACGGTACGATGCCCTTGCTCCAAAAGACATGGACACACTGTACTTTACGACCGATACGTTGCAATTGTTTAAGGGTACAACTGAGTACACTAAGAGCACTAAAATGGTGTCTTCCCTGCCCGCAGCGGGTCAGGTGCAGGGCATTATTTATTTCCGCATGACAGACTACACCATGCATATTTGGAATGGCGTGGAGTTTGTGCAGCTGAACAAAACAACCGTTACTCAGATCCCGGCAGATGCCACCAATGATGATATTCCGACCACCAAGGCTGTCGCTGACTATGTTAATGCCAAGGTTGCAGCGGTGGAAGGTATTAAAGGTAAGTTCGTTACAGATGTTACTTATAATGCTGGTGTGTTGAGTGTGGCAAAGGGTGACGAACCTGTTACCACTACCATGACTGGTATTGTTCATGAGCCTACTTATGATGCAGAAACTCGCACTATCAAGCTGCCTGTATTTGGCGGCGACACTCTGACGATTGCGTTGGGCAAGGACTTGGTTGTAAAGAGTGGTATCTATAACACCGAGACTCATGAGATCGAGCTGACTATTACCACCGGCGAGGTCATTAAGATTCCTGTTGGCTCTCTGATTGATATTTATGTTGGTGTTGCAACTTCTACTGCAACCGTGACCGTTTCTGACGACAATAAAATCAGTGTCGCTGTGCGCGTATCTGCAAAAGCCAATAACTCTATCACAATTGAAGATGATGGCTTGTATGTAGCTGTGCCTGATGCTTATACCAAGGCTGAGACCGACGCAAAGATCAAGAAGGTGCAAGACCAGCTAGACGGTCATTCCAAGGATGCTGTGGTGCACATTACCGCCGAAGAGCGCAAAGCTTGGAATGCAAAAGTGTCTCAGGATGAACTGACTGCTGCGAAATCAGAAGTAATTTCTGCCGCTGCTGCTGATGCTACTAAAAAGGCGGATGCCGCTCGCGATGCTGCTAAAACCTATGCGGATGGCTTGAATACTGCTATGGACAATCGCGTCAAGAGTGTCGAAGGGGCTCTGACTTGGAAGGCTATTGATGATTCCGGCGCGAACGCTGAGACATAATAATCTAACATAAATCCCTGCACTCTGTAATGGAGTGTGGGGTTATTTTTATCGAAAAGGAGTTTCATGATGTCAAAATTATCACTTTTAGAGATTGCACAATCTCAACTCGACAAGACTCCAGTGATCGACGGACAGCTTATTGTCTGCCTTGACACCGGAAACGCCTATCGAGACACTGCTACGGCTCACGTAAAAATCGGAAGCGATTTAGAGGTTGTGAGCGACTTACCATTGGCTCCTCTAGCCGAAAAAATCTATTATCTGAAGCCTGATAAGCTATATGCGTACTTAGGCGGCAACTGGACACTGTTAAACGACAACAATTTCTCACTGGGCACAAATAAGAGCGCACTCAATGGCAAAGCAAAAATTACGCTGGATGGTGCAAAACAAAGTTCTGTATCCATCAAGGGCACGGGTATCACCACCGTTATGACAGATGAGAATGGCGAGTTGGTTGTGAATACTGGCGATCCATCTATGTACATGGAGGCGCTGACTAATTCAGATATAGACAAGATACTTTCAACATAAAGGAGGAAACACATGGCTTGGTTAGATTATGACGGCCTGCTTTACTTCTGGCAAAAGATAAAGGCAAAGCTAAATGACAAGGTTGATAAAGTCGAAGGCAAGGGGCTGTCCTCCAACGATTTTACTGCCGCCGAAAAGAATAAGCTGGCTGGTATCGAGGCTGGCGCAAACAATTATTCTCACCCGACAAGTTCTGGTAATAAGCATATTCCGTCTGGTGGTTCTGCTGGTCAGATTCTGCGTTGGAGTAAAGATGGTGAGGCACAGTGGGGCGCTGATAACAACACAACTTATAGCGCATTTAAGGGTGCAACCAGTGCCGCAGCCGGTGGCTCAGGTCTTGTCCCCGCCCCTGCTGCTAATAATGCTGGTCAGTTTTTGAAGGGCGATGGTACATGGGCAACCCCACTAAATACGACCTATAACAACGCAACCTCTGGCTCTGCTGGCTTGATGAGCGCCGGAGATAAAGCAAAGCTGGATGGTATTGCTGCAAACGCAAACAACTATACACACCCGACTTCTGCTGGCAATAAACATATTCCGGCTGGCGGTCAGTCTGGTCAAATTCTAAGATGGAGTGGTGATGGTTCTGCTACTTGGGGACCCGACTATAATACTACTTATTCTGATTTTAAAGCCGCTACTGCTTCGGCTGCTGGTGGTTCTGGTCTGGTTCCTGCCCCGGCGGCTGGCAAGCAGAGTCAATATCTGCGTGGCGATGGTATTTGGGCTACTCCAACCAATACAACATACAATGACGCAACACAGAGCGTCCACGGCCTGATGAGTACTGCCGATAAACAAAAGCTAGATGGATTTGGCGCGGCAAGCACTTATGCACTCAAGAGTGATATTACCGCAATGTATCGTTATAAGGGCTCCGTCGCTTCTACGGACAAGCTGCCCACGAGCGGTCAGACCATTGGTGACGTGTATGACGTTGGCAATGGTATGAACTATGCATGGAATGGTTCTGCATGGGACGCGTTGGGCGAAATTTTTACTATTACAAAGATCACAAATACTGAAATCGACACTGTTTTGGCAAGCTGATTTCAGTTTTTACTGAGACAGGAGGTCGATTATGGGATATTTAGATTATGCTGGCTTACAGTATCTGTGGGGCAAGCTGAAAGAAAAGTTCGCTCCGAAAAGTCACAGCCACGATGATAGATACTATACTGAGTCCGAGATGGATGGCAAGCTTAGCGGGAAAGCAGATAATACACGGGCAGGCGCAAACGATTTGATCAATAAGCTCGACTCAGGGACGGCTGCTCCTGTAGACGATGATTTGATTATTACACAATGGGCAAATCACACAACAGCAGCAGCAGCCAACAAAAATCAATATGTACGTCGTCCTATGAGTTCAATATGGAACTACATCAAAGGCAAGACAGATGGCGTATATCAGCCTAAAGGCAGTTATGCTGCGAGTGGACATACTCATGACGACAGGTATTATACTGAAAGTGAGATGAACACAAAACTCTCCGGGAAAAGCAATACAGACCATACGCATAAAAATGTGAATGATATTGGAAGTAATAAACCTACTACATTTGCCTACTCAAAAAGCGGTATGAATTATGGAGATTACAGTTGGCTTGCAGGCTGGAATGGATATGAGCTGAGGGCTGTCAATAAAAACCAGTTTGCTATCGCAGATCATACCCATCCAACTTCGGAAATTTATGGCGGCAATGTGAACTATTCCGGTTATGCTGGTCCTATTGAATCTGCCCACATTGATGTTTTACGCGCAAACCGCCTTGCATTTTTACCGGCATCAGGTATTAAAGTAGAATATTCTGTTGACGGTGGCGCTACATGGATTGATTATGGAGCCACTGACGATCAAAAAGCATCATTATTTGCAATGCGGATGGGTTCTGCTGCTTCATTTTATACTGGCAAGCATACAAAAGCAGACGAGTGTACAATAAAAGATCAGCTTAGAATCACGGTCACACCGGTTGACAGATATGCGTCTGTAAACATGCTTTATCTTTGGGTGTCTGTTGCTGGTACATCAGCAACCGTGAATATTTCACGTTCTACTATTGGCGCTAAAGAAACTTTTACAGACGTTCGCACAGACGTTCCAATTTCTGGTTGGAGTGGTCCAAATGAAATTAGATTTAGTGGTGGAACTTTTGGCGGTGGCTCAACGCAAACAAGCAATGCTTATGCTTATCGCTTTACGTTCAAGAATAAAGCAGATGGCAAAGGTTCTGTTAGCGTAATGGATATTCGTATGTACGGACCAAGCGCATGGGGTGTACCAAATAATATGATGGAAAAAGACCATATTTATAATTGGGACGCAAATCAAAACGTACACTTTCCTGCTCAGGTGACTGCGACAAGATTCAATGGTAGTTCTACCGGCGTTGTAGATTATGGTGATTCAAACGGTTCTACAATTAAAATTGGATTTGGTGGTGCTGGTTTAACAAAGGACAAGCTGACTCATATTGCTGGTTATGCAAAAGATGGCAACCAAACGGTAATCAAAGACGTCTCAAAGGGTGTGTTACAAAGTTGGCTAGATTTAGGAGCATCTGCCTACAAGAAAGTTCAGAGCCTGTCTGCTGTAGGACATTCCAACTGGACTAATCAATCCACTGATGATGGTTATGTTCCTACAATGGCTTTCATGGCGTTCTGGAATGGTGCTTTTAATGGCAGTGGGAATTCTAATCTGCAATACTGTGACCGTGGTAGGTTTGGCACGATTGTGACTAAGAATAGTGGAGATTACGCAGCTGCTGGGCACACTCATGATATGAGCATGTTGACTGGCAATATAATCAATACAGAACCTGCTACAAACAATCATAAAATCGTACTTGGTAAGTCTGGTCTTGATAAATGCGAATTTTACGAGTATGGCGGTATCTGGAACTTTTACAAAATGAGTAGCGGTGAGCCTAATCTGGTTGCTTCTATCCAATCAGATGGTATTCATGCTACACTAAAAGGAACTGCCGACGCGGCTAATAGTGTCGCGTGGACTAACGTAACTGGAAAGCCTAGCACCTATACTCCTGCAACGCATACTCACGATGACCGTTATTACACTGAGGCAGAAATCAACACCAAATTAAATGACAAAGCAAACAGTTCCCACACACATACCAAATCACAAATCACCGACTTCCCTGCTTCTCTTAAAAATCCGACTGCTCTAACAATTCAAACAAACGGTGCAATTGCTGCTACTTATGATGGTAGCGCTGCGAAAACAGTCAACATTACGAAAAGCAATATCGGACTTGGAAATGTAGACAATACAGCCGATGCAAATAAATCAGTTAAATATGCTACAAGTGCCGGTACTGCAGATAGCGCGACAACCTCCAACGGTGTAAAAGACTACAACGACGCTAATAGAACTATCAAGATTGGTTTCGCTGGCGCTGGCTTGACTTCAGAAAATTTAAATTATATTGCAGGTTATACAGACAATGGTACAAAAATCAAAGATGTGTCTAAGGATGTTCTGAAAAGTTGGATTGGATTGGGGAATTATCTACCTCTTATCGGTGGCACGATGAGCGGCCAAATTACAAAATCCACTGGCGGTTCTTGGATTGGTGATAGGGATCGCGCTGCAATAAAAAGTAGCTATGCAGGTGATAGTTCTTATGGTGCCGTTGCTGCTATGGCGACAAAGAACGGTTACTGGACTATGGGTAACCTTGGCGGCAATGAGAGTCTAATTTTCAATTATTCAACTGACGCGAACCATAATGCTGGCAAAAACGAGACTTCTCAAGTCTATCTCCCTGCCCAAGCCGGCACTATCATTACAAGCGCTACTATCGGCAGTCAGTCTGTTAATTATGCTAATAGGGCGGGCAATGCCACGAACGCTACAAATGCCACGAATGCAACGAATGCAGCAAACGCTACAACAGCTACAAAGCTTTCCTCTAATGCTGGTTCTAATAATCAGCCCGTCTACTTCTCTGGTGGTAAGCCAGTTGCAATTGGGTACACAATCGCTAAGAGTGTCCCAGCGGATGCAAAGTTTACTGATACTAATACATGGCGTGGAATTCAAAATAATTTGACAAGCGATAGTACAGATCAGAGCCTTAGTGCTGCACAGGGTAAAGCTTTGAAAACATTAGTTGATGGTAAAGCTCCTTCTGTACATAAGCATACAAAGTCCCAAATAACGGATTTTCCAACTTCTATGCCAGCAAGTGATGTATCTGCATGGGCCAAAGCAGCTACAAAACCAAGCTACACCAAGGCTGAGGTCGGACTAAGTAACGTGGACAACACTGCGGACAAGGATAAGAATGTGAAGTTTGCTACGAGTGCGGGATCGGCTACAACAGGATTGAATGGTGTATCGACATGTATTTTTGATTTAAGTAGCAACAACGGATCATGTGTGCGTTTTTATAATGGATTGCAGATTTGTTTTGGCAATTCAAGTAAAAGTAGTGGAGTAGTTTTCAAACTACCATTTGCAAACGATAACTATGCAGTTGTGGTAGGCGGTTCTGATACACTAAAAAATGCATGGTATGTGGCAGGAGGTAGAACAACAACAGGATTTAATCCAAACCAAAGTGGTTTTGCTGTATTATTTCATTGGATTGCAATCGGAAATTGGAAATAACTGAGTTAAAAAGAAGGTGTGTTAATTGAAAGAAAAGAATATTATTGTTGGCTATTATGTGGCGAAACCGATTGTTACACAAGAAGAATGTGACGCTTATTCTACTATGGCGCAAATTGTAAGTACTCATAATAGTCAAGTTGCAGCTGGTGATAAGTATTGGGAAATAGACGATAAAGAAGATCGATATGAAGTGATTGAAGGAAAAAACGTTCCATCCGAAGATACTATGCTTGATGGCGCTAAGAAATTCAAAATTTCAGAGTCTAAAACCGCTCTCTCTGAATATCTTGCCTCTCACCCGCTTCAATGGACGGACGGCAAGTATTATAGTGTTACTAGTGAAAAACAGGCTCTGCTTACTTCTAATCTATCTCTATATCAGCTTGCTGTATCAAATGGACAGTCTTTTACTTTAAAATGGAATACCACTGGCGATGAATGCACCGTATGGAAGTATGATGACCTTGCCGCACTGGCTTTGGCGATTGGTACATATGTACAACCGTTTGTATCTCGTCAACAAGAATTAGAGCTCGACATTAAAGCTTGTACCACAATGGAAGAGCTGGATGCAGTCGAAATCAACTACGACCCTGTTCTGAAGCAATATCTTGAGACCGCCGGGCAAAAGGAGGTCGCTGAATGAACAAAATCGTAAAGAAGTATAAAGAATTATCGAAATGTGCGCTTCTCTTTTTGATAGGAGGGGCGCTTTATTATTGCATCGAGATTTTATGGCGAGGTCACTCACACTGGACTATGGCTGTTGTGGGCGGCATCTGCTACGTGATCATCGGTGGGTTGAACAATTATATTCCGTGGGAAATGCCCATGTGGGAACAGGGTCTTGTCGGTGCGTTATTTGTGACTGGTATGGAGCTTGTTGTCGGCATTCCACTGAACCTGATGCTGGGGTTACATATTTGGGACTACTCTTCCCTGCCCTTCAATCTGTTGGGTCAAATCTGTCTGCCGTTTACTGTGTTGTGGTTCTTCCTTGCGCTATTGTGCATTTATGCGGATGACTGGATGCGCTATATCATGTTTCACGAGGACAAGCCACACTATCACTGGCGTAAGGTATGTAAACCGAAGCAGTAAACAAACTAAAAAGTATATGTAAAAACAGAAAGAGCCCCGGGCTGTTACACCCAGAGCTCTCCCGCCACACACCTATACAAAGATAGGACGTCACAAATTCGCTCGATGAATTTTTGACATACCTATTTTATCATAGTGTGAAATTTTTGTCAATACAGAATCGAGGTGATGAAATGATTGGTTTGTTAACTGCCGCACCAACTCATGCTCCGGGTGTTATCAGCTTTACAATAGAACAGCTTTGGCAAATGATTCTAAGTATTGCTGGTGGTATTACGGCTATTTCAGCTGCTGTTGTCGTTATTGTAAATGCAATCAAGAAGGCAAAAGAGCCAGACACGAAACAGAACCTGAAGTTGATTGAACACGACAAGCATTTGGAAGATATCGACCGCAAGCTCAAGAATGATAAAGAGGTTTTGGATTTATATCGCTCCAAGCTTTTGTCTATTGAAGAGCACCAGAAGGAACAGGACATCGTAGTTGAAGACCATGGACGAAAAATCGCTGGCGTGGAACAGCGTGTAAATAAGAGTGAACATGGTATCAATGTTATGATGAAAGCTCTGCTGGCTCTGCTTAGTCACGGTATTGATGGTAATGCTATCGATCCTATGAAGGAAGCCAAGGCTGCTCTTGAAAGCTACCTGATCGACGGACAAAATTTAAAAGACATTTAATACATAGCTCGGCACACGTGTGCCGAGCTTTATTTTTTATTCAAAACAGGAGGTATTACTATGGCAAGTATTGTTAATGAGATCGTCTCTGTTATTGTGAAGCTGGTTATCACTGTTGCTGGCACTGCATTTATGACCTATGGCATCCCCTACTTGAAGCAGATCGGCATGTACAAGATCGTCCAGATGGCTGTGCGTGCCGCTGAGAAGTTGGGCGTTACCGGCGCAATCAAGAAGGCCGACAAGAAGAAGTATGTTATTGCCGCATTGGAGAAGATGAATATCAAGATTACTCCTACTATCGAGATGATGATTGAGGCTGCAGTCAAGGAGATGGATATCCAAAACGAGAAGATCAATGCAGAACTCAAGAAGGATTGAAGGTGTGGCTCTATGAGCATTATTACATATTCTATGAAGAAGGACTGGAACAAGAAGCTGTCCAAGAACTTCTGCGCCTATGAATTTGCTTGCAATGACCGGAGCGATGAGTTCAAGGTGGCAACTGAGCTGGTAGAGACTCTGCAGCAGATTCGTGATCACTTTGGAAAGCCGGTTCTAATCAGCTCTGCCTACCGTACTCCTGCATATAACATTTCAATCGGTGGCAGTTCTCGTAGTCAGCATTGTCTGGGCACAGCAGCGGATATTCACATCAATGGTGTTGACCCAATTCGTATTGCACTGTACGTAGCCTCCCTCCCCTACTTCCAGAAGCATGGCGGTATTGGCTATTATAGTCGAGCACAAGTGACTGGCGGCTTTGTTCATGTTGATGTGCGTGAGACTCATAGCCGTTGGATCAGTAAAAGTGGTACTGCATATCAGGTCGTGAGTAAAATCATGCCCACGATTCGTCAGGGTTCTAAGGACTGCACTGGCGGCGTGTCTTATGCTGTTACCGTGTTACAGCGGCATTTAGGCTTAAAGGTAGATGGCATCTTTGGTGCTGGTACAAAAGCTAAGCTGGTAGAATGGCAGAAAGCACATGGATTGGCTGCTGACGGCATCTGCGGAATGGCAACATGGAGTTCGTTTTGATGGCAGACAACCAGAATACATTTCGTGCAGGAGACAAAATTAAATTAGATGGAGTATTATTTTCAAACAGCCAGACTCACTGCGGTATGCGCCGCCGGGGAGAATGGTTTATCTATGATGGAAAACTAGTCAATGGTCGTTATCGGGTGACGAATCTTGAAAGCCGCATTGGCAAGTATCCAATTTCAGTAAATGTATCGGGTTATGTTGAACCGAGCGATATTGAACTAGTTGACAACAGGAATGAACGTTGATATTATTATTCCAAGGAGGAGATATCATGTCTATTGTTGTTCGTGGCTGTCATATTGGGGAAGGTAGACCTAAAGTCACAATCCCAATCGTTGAAACAACTGAAGCAAAAATTTTAGAACGCGCATTTGAGTTTTCAAGGCTTCGTATTGACTGCGTGGAGTGGCGTGTTGATTGGTTTGAACAATGCATGGATGCACATTCTGTGGTATCTTGCCTGCAAAAACTTCGTGTGGCATTGAAAGACAAGCTCTTGCTTGTGACATTTCGTACCAAGGCAGAGGGCGGAGAAGTGTCTTTGACCCACAAAGAATATTTAGATTTCATCAACACGGTAATAGATACTGACTGTGCAGACCTTATCGACATTGAATTCTTTACAGCTGGAGATGGTGTTCGTGAACTGGTAGACAATGCACATTCTTCTGGAGTTGTGGTTATATGTTCAAGCCATGATTTTCAAAAGACGCCTAATAAAAATGAACTCATTTCTCGTATGGTTAAAATGCAACAGGTCGGAGCTGATTTACCGAAAGTAGCAGTTATGCCGCACGACAGCACGGATGTATTGACTTTACTGGCCGCTACGGTTGAAATGAAAAATAAATATTTTGCTACTCCTATTATCACAATCAGCATGAGTAAGCTTGGTGTTGCCAGTAGGTTATGTGGGGAGGTCTTTGGCTCTGCCATGACTTTTGCCAGCGCTGGAGACTCAAGTGCTCCCGGACAGATTGGACTGGATGTTGTCAACGCCGTGTTAGACTCAATAGCAGAATAAAAACAGATGGGGTATTGATCCTTAATTGGACCAGTACCCCATTTTTTAGCGTTTTATTTTTATAACAAAAAGGCGCTGGAGAGTGTCCAGACGCCTTGGTTCATATTGTTTCAAATGCGATTTTCAATTTTATACATCGTTTGTGGGAGCAACGATTGTCACATCAAAGCTCTTTGGTTTAAGACTCAAAATCGGATTTGACGATTATACTTTATAGCTCGGTTTCAGAATTGGTGTAGTAGTGGTGTAGTAAGTGCGATTTCAGCAATTTTATTTACGAATTAACGTTATTATTTTAAAAATCAAGGGGTTTTGCAATTTTTCTTTGTTAAGAATTTATGACGCCCAAAAATCGCACCCTACTACGCAAAAAAGCGGTGTGTCCTTGACAGGACGCGCCGTCTTTTTTATACTTATAGCGCATTACAAAAACACAGCTGACGCGCTTTGCGGCAGAACGGAGGATACTTTGACAGACAAAAAGCTGATCTCATCTTTGCAGGGGCTGCGGGCAGTCGCATTTCTGAGCGTAGTCCTCTCCCATTGCGGGGCACCATGGCTGGGGCCGTGGGCGATCACGGTATTCGTGGCGCTGTCCGGTTTTCTGATGACCTGCAACTATTACGACCGCCCGCGCACAGCACCGGGACTGCGGTCCGCCATAGCCTTTTCTCTGCAAAAAATACGCAAGCTGTACCCGCTGCACCTTATAATGATGGCTGCCGCGTTGTTATTTGTGCTGAAGTGGCTTCTGGCGCAGCCCTCTGCCTGCGGGGTGCTCTCCTGTGCGGCGCAGCTTGTGGTGAGCATTTTCCTGCTGCAAACATGGATCCCCTCCAGCCGTTTCTGGTTCTGCCTGAACGGAGTGGCGTGGTATCTTTCGGTACAGGCTTTTCTGTATGCCATCTTTCCCCCGCTTCTCGCCGTACTGAAAAAGGCCGATGTCCGCAGGCTGCGTTGCATTGCCGTCGTGATCTTCTGCGTGCAGTGTCTTTTCTCCCTTGCGGTCTGGAAAGCCGGGCTCAGCGGAAAGGCCGCCTTTTACCTGACCTATCTGTGCCCTGTGTTCCGGGCGGGAGATTTTACCATCAGCTGCTGCATGGGCTGCCTTTACCACAGCCGCAAACAGGAGAGCGGCCTGCCGGGCGGTGCTTTCTCCCTGCTGGAGCTTGCCGCTGTGCTGCTTGCGGGCGGCTGCCTGTTTATCGCCGCCAAGCAGGTGGGGGTTCTGGGCGCGGTGGCCTTCCGGTACAACGTGCTGTTCACACCCTCTGCGGTGCTGCTGGTCTGGCTGCTTGCCGTGGGCAAGGGAATCATTTCCCGGCTGCTTTCCGCAAAGCCGTTTTTGTGGATGGCCGGGCTGTCCCCTTACGGTTTTCTGATCCATCAGGTGCTGATCCGGTATATGGAGTGGACTGCGGACAAGTTCAGCCTTACGGTACATCCTGTGGTCTGGACCCTGACCGTATATCTGCTCACGCTCTGCCTGAGCAGCTTTTACAAGGCGCTGGAGCACCGGGTACGGCAGCGCCTTGCAAAACAATAAGCAAAACACAAGGCCGCTGCACGGAACAATGTGCAGCGGCCTTGTTTGGATCTGATGATTTATTTTTTACTTCACGCCCGCCTTTTTGGTGGTAAAGCGCTGGTAGGCGGGCAGCGGCAGCAGCACGCGGCCTGCCAGCGGCTGCACCTGTACCGACACCTGCTTGCAAGGGGCGCACTCACCGTCCACGGTGGCAATGATGGGCCCACGGCCATCTGCTGCCCGCAGACTGACCGATTTTGCGCGGCGATAAATAAAGTAGGGCTTTGCAGCCTCGGTCAGTTGGCCGTTTTGAAAGTGCTGGCCGTTTTTGTACAGCATCAGCAGCTTTGCAATGACCCGGCGGCTGACCTTGCGCACGATGAACACATCCAGCCAGCCGTCATCCGGCTGTGCCTCCGGCCCGGCCATAAAACCGCCGCCGTAGGCGCGGCCGTTGCACACTGCGCACATCAGACAGTCCACGGTCAGCACCTCGCCGTCAATGACGTACTCCACCCTGCGGCCGATATGCCCGCACAGCTGCTGGACAATGGACAGCGCATAGGCCGCCTCGCCGCCGCACAGCGGGATGCGCCGGAACTTGGGGATGCCGTAGGCCACCTGTGCGTCCAGACCGGCGGCGCAGATGGTGGCAGAAAGCCCCAGACTGGTGCGCATCAGGTCGATGGGCACCACCCCGCCGGCCAGCTGGGCGTCCAGATCCAGAAACTCCTCCTTTGTACCGTAGGTGCGCAGAAAGTCGTTGCCACTGCCATAGGGCAGGCAACCCACGGCGGTCTTGTCAAAGCCGTGAGCGCCGGTGAGCGCCTCGTTGAAGGTGCCGTCACCACCGGCGGTAAAAATGCGCAACTCCACCCCGGCCTTCTGGGCGGCAGCTGCGGCTGCACGGGACAGTTCCCGGGCGTGGCCTGCGTGGGTGGTGACGCGGATGGTGTAGTCCTCCGGGGCAAGCCCGGCACCGGCAGCAGCTGCCGCGATCTGCTGCGGCAGGGTGCGGGTACAGTCGGCCTTTCCGGCTGCGGGGTTCAGAAGAAACAGCGTGTGCATCGGGGTCCTCCCTGTTGTAACTCTATTTCCTCTATAATAGTCGAAAACCGTGCCGGTTGCAAGCGAAAACGCTATTTTGCTATTTTCTTATAGGGTTATGGTTTCATCCTCCCGCAAAACGATGCTGCCATCGGCGGCGCAGTCTGCTGTCCAGTGCTGCCCTACGCAGGCAGTTCCGGCAGCAATGCGGTTTGCAAGTGCCTGCTCCACCGCCCTGTCCACCTGACGGCGCAGTTCCCGCGCACCGTAGGCCGATTGCGCCCGGGCAGCCAGTGCCGCCCCCACCTGCGGGGTGTGGCGCAGTCGGTAGCCGCTGCGGGCGGCGCGCTGCTCCAGCTGACAGAGCATTTTTTCTGCAATGGCGCAGAGGTTTTCTTCCGCCAGCGGGCGGAACACGATCACCTCGTCCAGCCGTCCCAGCAGCTCCGGCCGGAACCACTTTTTAGCTTCCTCCACAGCCTGCGCGGACTGCTTTTCAAACACGGCTTCTGCCCCGGCGGCAAAGCCCAGCGGCGCGTTCTGCCCCGCCAGGAACCGTGCGCCCAAGTTGGAGGTGAGCAGCACGATGGTGTTGCGGAAATCTGCCTTGCGGCCCATGGCATCGGTCAGCTGACCGTCCTCCAAGATTTGCAACAAGATATTCTGGATATCCGGGTGCGCCTTTTCGATCTCGTCAAACAGCACCACGCTGTACGGGCGGCGGCGCACGGCTTCGGTCAGCTGCCCGCCCTCGTCATGGCCGAGGTAGCCCGGCGGCGCACCCAGCAGCCGGGCGGCGGTGTGCTGCTCCTGATACTCCGACATATCAAATTTGAGCAGCGCCTTCTCGCTGCCGAACCAGCTGACCGCAAGCGCCCGCGCCAGTGCGGTCTTGCCCACGCCGGTAGGCCCTAAAAACAGCATAGCACCGATGGGCCGCCCCGGCTCGCCCAAACCGGTGCGGCTGCGCCGGATAGCCCCCGCCACGGCCGCCACCGCCCGCTGCTGGCCAACAATTTCCGCGTTCAGGCGGCTTTCCAGCTTGTCCAGACGCTCCCGCTCCTGCTCGCCCACCCGCTGGGCGGGCACGCCGCTGGCCGCTGCCACCACCCGGGCGATATCCTCCGGGCTGAGCACCGGCTGGGTGCGCTGCTCCTTTTCGGCAAGGATGCGCGCCGCCGCGCAGGCTTCGTCCACAAGGTCAATGGCCTTATCCGGCAGACAGCGGCCGGGCAGGTACCGCACCGAAAGCTCCACCGCCGCCTGCAAGGTCTGGGGCGGCAGGCGCACGTTATGGTATCGCTCGTAGCGGGGCGCAAGGCCGTTGAGGATCTCCACCGCCTGTGCGGGGGTAGGCTCCTCCACCTGCACCCGGCCAAAGCGGCGCTCCAGCGCGGCGTCCTTCTGGATGTGGGTGCGAAACTCCTGATTGGTAGTCGCGCCGATAAGCTGCAACTCGCCCCGGGCAAGCACCGGTTTTAAGATGCTGGCAGCGTCAATAGCACCCTCGGCGGCACCGGCTCCCACGATGGTGTGGAACTCGTCGATAAACAGGATGGCGGTGCCGTCCCGCACCAGCTCTTCCAGCAGATTTTTCAGCCGCTCCTCAAAATCGCCCCGGTACTTGGTGCCCGCCACCAAGCTGGCCATATCCAGCGCCAGCAGCCGCCGCCCTTGCAGCGCTCTGGGCACCTGCCCAGCGGCAATGCGCAGCGCCAGACCCTCAGCCAGCGCTGTTTTGCCCACGCCCGGCTCGCCGATCAGACAGGGGTCGTTTTTCTGGCGGCGGCACAAGATTTCCACCATGCGGTCAAGCTCGGCTTCCCGGCAGAACACCGGGTCCAGCTCCCCTTCGGCGGCACGGCGGGTCAAATCGCGGCAGTATTTATCGCTGGCGCGGCTGCCCCGGGGGATGCTGGCCGACACCCGGGGCTGGGCGGGCAGCACAAACTGTCCGCTCAGCTGGCGGCACTCCCGCACCGCCTCGGTGAGCGAAAGCCCCATCTCCGCCAGCAGCAGCCCGGCGGCGCAGCCGTCATCTTCCAGCATGGCGCAGAGCAGATGCTCCGGCTCTGCCCGGCTGACGTGGGCGTTCTGCGCCCCAATGAGCGCATAGTCCATGGTGCGGCGCAGGTCCGGTGCCATGGACTGCCGGTCCAGCCGCTGTGCCGGGCCGCTGCGCTGCTGCGCCAGCTGGCGGCGCACCTCCGGCTCGGTAATGTTTTTCCGGGTGAGGAACTGCGCCGCAGCGCCCTGCTGCTGCAGCATTGCCAGCAAAAGATGGCTGGTATCCGCCTGTTCACAGCCCAGATCTCCCGCCAGCTGCACCGCCTGCTGCAACAGCCGCGCCGCCGGACGCGAAAAGCCCCGGTAACCGCCCATGCCCAGATTTTCCCAAATGCCCATGTGTCTGCTCCTTGCTGCATATAAAATCGTCTGCACTGGAAGTATAGCCCCAAAGGCGCAGAAAAAATCAGTCGTTTGTGTCGGGCGGCAGAAAAGTAAAAACCGATCCGCAGCGGTTGCCGGGGCGCGGGTGCGTCCGGCTGCTGCGGATCGGTTTTTGAGATTTTATCTTGCGGGGAACGTTTTCAGAACGAACCGCCTCCGCCGCCGTGGGTGGAGCCGCTGGAGGAGGTATGGGTGGAGCTGCCGCCGGAACTGCCGGAGTCAGTCTCCTTCGGCCGCTCGGTGCGGTGGATCTCACGGTACAGATACAGATCCCGCTGGTTGGTCAGCTTCATGCTGCCCTGCCGCACATAGCTAGTTGCGTCCCGCTGCGGTGCCACGCTCTTGAGCCGGCTCTTCATCACGCCGGTCACGATCAGTGCCGTGATCAGGCCAATGACCAGCGCCACGCCCAGATACACGATCGAGAACGGCTCCTTGGGCATGTTGTCCACATCGTAGGGGTGGCCTTCGCGGGCGGCGGTGACATATGCGTCCGTCCACTGGATAAAGGTGCGGAAGGCGGCGGCGTAATCACCGTCTGCCATATCGGGGGTCATCTGCTCGCCAAGGTACTGGATGCCGGCATCCGTAAAGGCGGTAATGCCGTAGCCGCAGGTGGAGATATGCCATTTGCGGTCGCCTATGCTCACCACCAGCAGCACGCCGTCCCGGTTTTCGCCGTAGCCGAACTGGCAGTAATCATACAGGTCATCGGCATATTCCTCCATGCTGGTGCAGCCCTCGCTTTCCAGCGAGTCGATGGTAGCAATGATCACATCAAAGCTCTGACGGACGCTCAGTTCCTCCAGTGAAGCTTCCAGCTCGCCGTCCTCGTCCTCGGTCAGAACTTCTGCGCTGTCGTTCATGCGGTAATACAGGTCGGCAAAGCCGTCTGCGGCAAAGGCCGGTGCGGCCAGCGCGACCAGCAGCACCAGTGCTGCCAGCGCGGCACAGAGGGAGCGCAGTGGGGTAACAGTCTTTTTCATCTTCCGTCCCTCCTTTACAGAATCCCGGCCAGCCACAGCAGCCACATCATCGCATAGGATGCTGCACCGACGGCTGCCGTAAGTCCCAGCGTCCACTTGCGGGCGGCGACCTTATCCACCGGCAGGTTGCCCACAAACTTGCCGGTCTGGCCGTTCATGGCAAAAATGTAGTTGTTGCCCTGCCAGCTGGTGCTCAGCACCCACACCGGGAACAGGGCATACTTTGCCTTGCCGCCGTGCAGCTGAATGCTGCTGTTCTCCATTTTCACGGAGTCGTAGCCGGTAACGGTCTGGGTAAAGGCGTCCTCGGTGGACTGACGGATACGCTCGTTGGCGCGCTGGATGCTCTTTTGGGCGTCCACATCGTACTTATCGGCCACATAGCCCGCCAGATACGCTGTCTTGAAGGGCACGGCATCCTGCATGGTAAACGGCTCGATGGATTCCATCAGGTCGTCTGCCATCTTGGAGGAGCCGTCCACCGGAACCGCGTCAAAGCCCAGCACGCCGTCCCGGCGCACGGAATAGTAGCTGGTCTCGGTATAATCGTAGTCGTCATCCGACCAAAAGCGGGTGCGGGTGGCGGTAAAGCGCAGCTGGGCGTCGGCATCACTGTCGTACAGCCAGAAGGGCACATACACGCCCTTGATCTCGTCGATGTGGTTCTGGCTGCGGAACACCTTGGGCAGCAGGGTCTTGCCCTTGAGGTGCTCCTGCAGCTTTTCCTTCGCCGCTTTTTTATCCAGCTTGAAGGGGATGATGAGGTCGGGGCGCAGGTCTCCGGCAAACTGTCCGGTCAGAACGATGGGGTTGCCGCAGAAGGGGCAGGCCGAGGCTGCCATGGTGTCGTCGCCCACGATCTCGCCGCCGCAGCTCTTGCAGACATAAGTATGCAGACCGGCGGTCTCGCCCTCTGCCCAGCTGCCGCCGGGGGTGGCCCAGTTCATCTCGCTGGGCTTTTGGTCTTTCAGGTCCTCATCGTAGCCCTTCAGTGCGTCCACCTCAAACTCGGTGTCACAGTAGGGGCATTTCATCTTCTGGGTGGTGCTGTCAAATTTGATCGCACCATCGCAGCAGGGGCACTTATATTCCAGCATTCCTGCCATAGCGTTTCCTCCTATTATAATCTGCGGGGCAGGGACTTATTGACTTTCCTTCCCTGCCCCGCAGTGTGTTCAGTTATTGTGCAGCGGGCTTAGCTGCGGTCGTTCTCGTCAAAGGGGTCGCCGCACTCCGGGCAGAACTTGGGCGGGTGTGCAGGGTCTGCCGGTTCCCAGCCGCACTTGTCGCACTTATACTTGGGCGTACCGGTGGGCTTGGGTTTGCCGCACTCGGAGCAGAACTTGCCCTTGTTCACCGCGCCGCAGCTGCAAGTCCAGCTGTCCGCGGGCTCCGGCTTTTTGCTGCCACATTCCGGGCAGAACTTGCCGGTGGCGATAGCGCCGCAACTGCACTTCCAGCTGTCGGCGGCAGAAGTCTGCTGCTGGGGTGCTGCGGGCTGCTGCCCCATGGCGAACAGGCTCTGGGCGTTCATGCCGTTTGCACCAGTTGCCATGCCCATGCCCATAAAGCCGGTCATAGCACCGGCGGTGTTCCCAGCAGCAGTCTTCATGGCATCGATCTGACCGCCCACCAGACGGGCTGCGGCGGTGGTGGGGTCGGTGGTCATGGCGTTTTCTTCCCACTCGGTGATCTTCTTCTGCTGCTCCTCCGGGATGGACAGGGAGTTGATGTTGAAGGAGAACACCTCAATGCCCCGCTTTTTGCGCCAGACATTCGACAGCTGCTCGTTGAGCGCCTCGGAGATCTCCAGCGTGTGGGCGGGGATCTCGTAATACTGCACCTTGTTGGCCGAAAGGGTGGCCAGAGCAGGCTGCAGGGCGTTCATCAGCTCGCTCTTCAGCCGGGGTGCGATCTCGGATGCGTCATACTGGGTGGAGACGTTGCTGCACACGTTGGTGTAGAACAGCAGCGGGTCGCAGATGCGGTAAGTAAAGCTGCCGTTGCAGCGGATATTCACCGAGAGCTTGTAGCCTCGCTCCTCGCTGACCACTACGCGGAACGGGATGGGCGTTGCGGTGCCGTACAGGATCTCACCCAGCTCCTTGGTGTTGATGTAGTACACCCGCTGATCCTTGCCGGTGTCGCCGCCGTAGGTAAAGCGCTTGGCTACGGTTTGGAAAGTGGCTGCCAGACTGTCGCCGAAGTTGCCGGTGAACACGCTGGGCTCGGTGGAGGAATTGAAGGTATACTCGCCCGGTTCGGCGCACACCTCCACCACGCGGCCCTGCTCCACGATGAGCATGCACTGTCCGTCTGCCACGGCGATGCCGCTGCCGTTGGTGATGATATTATCCTCGCCGTGGTTGGAGCTGCGGCGGGAAGTGCGCTTCTGGCCCTTGACCATCAGCACATCCTTATCCAGCGCATCGCAATAGAAAAATTCTTTCCACTGATCTGCAAGAGTTCCGCCCAGTGCGCCCATACCTGCTTTGATCAAACCCATAATAATTTCCTCCTGTATGTTTTATTGTTTTTGCTCTCTTCTTTATCATGCAGAACGATTTCGTTTGTAAAAAAGGTTCTGCCTGCTCAGGGGTAAGGGTCAGATAATTGATATTATAATCATACTGCAATGCGGCGCTGAACGCAAGGAATTTCTAACCGTTGCCACCTGCCTTTGCAGCTTCTTTCACAAAAAAGAACACCGGAGCGTCCATAGAGACTCCGGTGTTCCGAAATAATATTTTTATGCTTGTCCCGTACCCAAAAAAGGCTTAGAACCGCCGCCATGTATCCGGCATAAACAGCACCAGCATGGGGAAGATCTCCAGACGGCCGGCCAACATATCGAAGATGAGCACCAGCTTTGCGGGGTCTGCAAAGCAGCCGAAGTTCTGCATTGGGCCTGCCATTTCCAAGCCCGGGCCGATGTTGTTCAGGGTAGCAGCCACGGCGGTAAAGTTCGTCACCATATCAAAGCCGTTCAGGCTGATGAGGAAGAAGGATGCCGCAAAGATAAAGATATAGGCCGCCACAAACACGTTGGTGGTGCGGATGGTCTCGTGGTTCAACAGCTTGCCGTCCATGCGGGCGGGCGCTACCACCTGCGGGTGCAGGGCGGTCTTGAGCTCCTTGGCCAGGGTCTTACCCAGAATGAGGAAACGGCTCACCTTGATGCCGCCGCCGGTGCTGCCCGCGCAGGCGCCAATGAACATGAGCATGACCAGAATCTCTTTAGAGAGGGTCGGCCACAGGTCAAAATCGCAGCTGGAAAAGCCGGTGGTGGTGATGATGGAGCCCACCTGAAAAGCGGCCTGCCGCAGCGCCTCGCCAAAGCTGTTGTACATACTATAAATATTGGCAGTGATGATACCCACTGCCACTGCGATGACCACAAAGTAGCCCCGCACCTCCTCGCTGGCAGCAGCGCGGCGGAACTTGCGCATGAGCAGCAGGAAGTAGGCGTTGAAGTTGACGCCGAACAGGATCATGAAGATGGTCACGACCCACTGGATGTAGGGCGAAAAGCTGGCAA
>OIWV01000028.1_pt1 | contig 117189 bp, 185 predicted proteins | sample 1587751 | NCBI WGS metagenome assembly OIWV01 (sample SAMEA3888913, study PRJEB22519) | human gut metagenome | biome: human gut; feature: human-associated habitat; material: faeces | place: Denmark | collected 2010
AATCCATTGAGATTGCAGGTTTTTCTTCTTGGCAGGGGATGAGGGATTCGAACCCGCAGGCAGTCGGCTAAAATGGCTTTATTTTTTTAAATTTCCGTGGTGTGCCGATTTTCGTGCCGATTTTTACAATTTTGGGAGCACAACATCGAAGTCCGTCAGAGCTTCACGCCGAACCGATTCTTCGTCCTGAAAAACACCCATCCCGACGAGCTGCCGCATGAGGTCTTGTATTGCTTCTGTGCGGATCACCCGTTTCTTCTCTGCATAGTAGAACTTTGGGATTTCGAAGTAGCTTTCGAAGAATGCTGTCACGCGTTGAAGGTAGTTACCGCCCATCCTTCTTCCCTCCGCGTATAGCGCAGATCAGCGACCACTCACCATTGGGGATAATCTGCATCGGATGTCCATACCCACCGTAGGCTTTGGAGCGGTCGAGTTCATCCGGCGTTTGAGGTTCGAACACAGTTTGATACTCTGCAAATTCTTCGTTCCATGCCTTCCCAAGCGCCTCGAAGAACAGTTTCCTAAGTCGTTTGAACTGCCGGCTCCGTTCCAGGCCGTCCATCTCTTCCCATTTCATCGACCGCTGCTCCCGAAGCCGTTGTCCCCACGTTCGGTCTTTTCAAGTGACTCCACTTCCAGCAGTTCGACGCGCTCATACGGAATGATTATCAGCTGTGCAATCTTGTCGCCTTCTGAAACGCAGTACATTTCGTCGCTGGTGTTGACCAGCGTCACCATGATTTCGCCCGTGTAGCCGACATCAATCGTCCCAGAGCAAAGGATACCGTGGTTGCGGAGCAGGCCGCTCTTGGCTCTGATCGCTCCGAAGTAACCCTTCGGAATCTCAATATGGATTCCAGTTGGGAATGTGCATCTTCCACCGGCCGGGATGTAGTTTCCTTTGGACGCATACAGGTCCATTCCTGCATCGTCCTGATGTGCATATGTCGGTGTCTTCGCCCCCTTGTCTTTCACGTAACGCACACGGCTGTCCTCAAACTTTGCATTTTTGAGTATGCTCGCCGCAAGTTGCTCTTGTATGCCGTGCATGTCTTCGTGCTGCTGCATGAGGGCTCCCTGCAGAAACCCGCGCCAGTATGCGCAGGATGTTCCGTTTTGGTTTGGTTCCGCGTCTATGTGCCTCATAGCAGTGCCAACCACCGTTATCTTATCTTCGTACATTACCGTTTCCCCTTCCCTGCGTAGTTGAACTTCTTGATATACGGATTCCGGTCAAAGAACGGCGTGAAGTTCTTTCCGTATGCCTTTTTCAGAACCCGGTCGATTTGCTCCTGCTTGTAATCTGCTTCTGCGCGGCCTGTCCACGCATCGCCATATTCCTCGTCGAGTTCCATCACTCGACGGGCGATCTTTTCCAGGCGCTTTTCACCGAAGCCTTCTTCGTATAGTGCAATGCCAAAGAAATCAGCTGCCTTTTGGAATCCGGTGTCTACGCCAATCTGCAGTTCAGTATCTCTGGCAATTTGAAGTCGCTGCGCATAGGTAAGTCCATTAGCCATCGTTTCCTCCCTCTGTATAGCAGGAACGGATTTTTGCCCCGTTCCAAAATGTGAATTCAACCGTATAGAAGCGGCCCTTCGGATGCACGTATATGACTTTCCCGAAGAGCAGTTCTTTGTCCGTTGGTCTACCGATTGTTTTGTCCGGCGAGAAGTTAACCAGACGCTTTACGGTTTGTCCGACCTGTACCACTTTTCTTTCCTCCGTCCTGCGGCCGATAGACGCGGCCGTCCTTGTAGGCTTTATATCCCGCTTTCATCATGCTTCGGATGGTGTCATCGTCGTAGATGCAGGACTCATGTTCTGTCATCATCATGCCTTTACCATCCAGCGCGCGGACAATTTCAAACTTCATCCCGTTCGTCCTCCCGCACACTTTCAATGAGATCTCTCATCGTAGATTTCTGGTAGTTTTTCTTGATGAATACCGCAATGGGGGCTTCTTCCGGCGAATCTTCGATTTCTTTCAGGCACTCATCGTGAACATACGTCGAGAATCCATCGAACCATACAGTGTCGTTGAGATAGATTTCACCGGCGCACCAAGCGCAGCTGGCAGCAGGTGCTTCTTGCTGCACGTCAACATACATCATTGCTTTTCACCGAGTTCTCTTTCTGAGATGGATTGACGAGCATCATGTTTTCACGCATTTCATTCCTGAGTTTTGTATATCCTGGCATGTCTGGAGTATGTTCCTCTGCACAAGCCTGATGTACACAATATCCTGAGATGAAATAACTTCCATCGTCGAAGTAGAACGATTCTTCGTCTGATATTTCCTCGCCGCACAGTTGGCAGTGCGTGCTAAAAGCCTTATCCCGATATTCTTTTAACATCCGTCTCTCCTTCCAAATCTCCGACGGCTCCCATGCGAATCGATTGTAATAGTGCCTGGACTTCCTGCGGTAATTTTGCCTGTTCGCGTTCTCTCTGCTGAACCGTTCTAAATGACCTTTGAATATTTGATGCCACAACGCTTTGCAATGAATCTGCATCCAGTAATGCCCATTCACTAAGCTGTTGCGGACTTCCGACAATACGTTGAAGCGTAGGACTCAGTTTATCAAACTCTTCCTGCGCACCATATATGCCATTCCGACACGCAGCAGATATTTTCGCCCACGCTTCCATCTCGGAAAGGTCATCATCTTGCATCAGTTTTCTCATCTGTTCCTTGATTGTGCCAATGTTAGGAGGGAACTCCCGATTGCTTGCCACTATGATGGATTTCACTGCTGCAGCAACGAGCCTCGGGTCATCATCCTCAAACATTGAAGTCCACAAGTTGATTGTGGCGGTGATATCCGAGTCTGACACATTCCTGTAGAAGTTTGGATAGGCCGTTCGTAGCACAGCAAGGATTCTTCTTGTTTCGTCTCTTGTCATACGTCCTCCCGCAAAAATGGATTGCTACTAGATGCTTCGCGCAATGACTGGTTTGTGTTTCTTAAATTACACTGACTACCACCACGGTCCTGTGCCCTAGCCAACCACGAAGTTATGAACGCGCGGACTCCGCGCCGGGTTTTTCGTTTCGTCGTGTTTGATTCGCACCAACCTGCCATCTTGCGAAGTTCTTGCATAACGTCAACGGCAGGGTAAAGTACACTCCACTTAGTCACATCTTCTTCCGTGATATCGAAGAAAGATTTGTCGTTCAGAATTAGAGAGATTACGGGCGGCGTGGAGTCGGACTTTTCCAGCTCCACGCAAGAAGTATCGTTAGATACTTCTTCTATCTCTTTCTCTATCTCTATATCTATATCTTTCTCTATATCTACGCTGCAATTTTGTTGCAGTTTGTTGCACTTCTGCTGCGCTTGCGTTGCATTGTCGTTGCATTGCAACGCTTTTCGGCGTTCCCGGCATAACCTTGACCTTTGCGTACTAGCTGCTTCAGATTGTGTATTTTCTACAGCATATGGGATAAAAAAGTGAATATCGTCCGACGTCTCCAACAGTCCACACGACAGAAGATATTGGACAGTTACTGTTACGTTTTCCGGTGTTTCGTCGAGCTCCAATGCCAATTCATCGGCAAACGACTTTTCCAGTCCTGTAAACGTGATGATCCCATCGTGTTTCATGGCAACTAGCTGCATTTTGAGGTAGATTATCGTGTATGTATCTCCACCAGCCAGTTTTCGCAACTTTTTGATTCGTTTTGAACTGAAAAAATCGTCTTTCAGTTTCAGCCAGTGGTATCTTTTCTCGCCCATTCCACTACACCTCAAAACGGAAGATCATCCGCATTCTCGTCGAGCATCGTGAATCCGTCCGGAACATCAGATGCCGGCGAAACTTCGGCTCCGCTGGTCTTCGCTGCTCCATCCGACTGTCTGCTTCCGCAGAAGTAAATCTGGTCCGCCAATATCTCAGCGTTGCGGCGCTTGTTTCCTTCTTTGTCTGTCCATGTGCGGATCTGCAGGCGTCCGTCAACGACTGCCATGCTCCCCTTGTCGAGGTATTTCCCTGCGACCTCTGCTTTCTGATTCCATGCAACCACGTCGAGGAAGTCGGTCTCCCTCTCCTGCCCTTGGGCGACGTAGTCGCGCTCAACCGCAAGCGTGAAACTTGCTACCGGCTTGCCACTCTGCGTCACTCGCATTTCCGGCTTTTTTACAACTCGTCCCTGTATGGTGATTCTGTTCAGCATCTATTTGCTTCTCCTTTGATTTGATCGTTTGCCTGCCTCGCGCCGCTCGTGGCCGTTTGAGGCGAGTTCTGGATTTCCGTGTCTCATTTCACGTCAAGGCCCTTTTCTCCCGCCACGTGGCCTCCAGTGGTCTCATAGTGCTAGTGTGTGACGGTCAAGGCCGTCAAAATCACACCGACCATGATTGCACACCCTCCGACGAGAGCATATCGTATGCGTTCGGTTGATGTGCTGCATCGTTTTGCCACACTGCAAAAGACGCATCCTCCGAAAAGGCAGAATACAGCTGCAAGGATGACCAGCACCCTGGAAAGTGAGTTCATTTCACGCACCTCTTTCCTTCTCGAATGAGCTGTCGCTGACGTTTTGTAAAAGATGCCGTAGGTGAAAGCCTTTTTCGCTGCTGTGCGATTTGAGCTTTGATTGCGGCGTCTTTCTCTAAGAATTCAGCATAGTCTTTACATTTCCCGTGGCAGCCTGGTTGATGTTTCGGGCAATCTTTACACGGGGCGGATATGATTGCTGCCATGCCAGTCCCTCCGTTTCATCTGCAAAAGTACATTCCGTCCTGATAAACTACGATCTCAGTCCCCTGTATGTTTTCCGACTGGAAAATCACGTCATCAGGAAGGAGCTTTTCTCCGAGCAATACACGTTCGGCGCAGCGATATGCGCGCTCAACGGCATCTTTTTCCTCCGGGTTCGATGCTCTGTCTTTCCAAACAACACCGGTTCTGTCGAACACGTTGTACTGAAGCGGCTGCGTCAGCACTTCTTCCATGGTGTTTGGATATCTGGGGTCATTCATGCGGTTCAAAATCACATTTCCGACCATGATACGAGTTTCGTCGCTGCAGTCGTCCCCGCCAGCTTCAGCGTAAATTGCTCGTGCCAGAAGCTCTAAGTCATATGGGTCATCTGTGATAAACCCGCCGTTTCCACCAACACCATCTTTCGTATGAGGTGGATGGCAGAACTGCGAATCGTCAAAAGCTTCTTCGTCATCCGCTTCCTGCGGGGCCTCCTGAATCGTTTCCTCCGGTTCTTCCGGGTCTTCCGGTTCATTCAGCGATTCTTGACTTGCGGCAGCCCTCGTAGCGTCCACCTCGGATGCTACCTGATTTGCAAGCGCTTGCTCAATGTCACTCTGAAAAATTAGAAGCGTAACCGATATGAGGACGAGGATCACGCAGACACAGAAAAGGAATTTCCTCATGCTACCGGGCCTCCTTCTCTGGCTTCTGCAGTAAGAAGCTTTTGCTTCGCTCTGTAATATTGGCTATTTTGAGCGGACAGCCCTGGATGCGCTGCATAGTATGCACGTTTCTTGGCTTTGATCTCTTCCGCGTGCTCTGCGTAGTAGCGAAGATTATACTCGCGTCGGTCCCGGTTCTTTTCACGTTCTGCACGACGTTCGGCAGCTTTTCCGTCGTACCAGCCAATGTGTTTGTAGCTCGCTTTGTAGCAGCTTTGACAGCAGTAGTAAGTAACCGCTTCCTTCTTTCCATCCCGTTCAATCATTCTCATGAACGGTGAACCTGCGCTCGTAACTACCATCTGGCCGCATGTTCCGCATGGACGGATGATCGTCAATCGACGGTCAGTCTTTTTTCTTACACTCATATTGCTGTACCAACCGTTCAAGGTAGAACTGTGCTTTTTTGAGGTCTTCCACCGGCTTTCCCTTGAACGGATGCCGCCAGATGTACTTGACTGTCTGCCACGCCAATACCGCCGCTACCGGGTCGAACCATCCTTCAACCATCGCATTCAGGGCGTCGATGCACTCAATGGAGCCTTGGCAATAGTGCGTCGGATGATCTACGAAATTTTCAGCCGGTTTTTCGTCTGCGTCCTGATTCATGAATGCGTTGACCTGCGCCATTGGCTTTTCAGCTGGTGCAGGGAGAACCATTTCTTGGCTCCAACATTCTTCGCAAGTTTCTCTTTGGATTTTGCTTCCACTGCAAAGATCAACAGGTACTGGAAGAATTTCATAATTACGCGGGCAACCAACAACTCCGCCTCCTGAAGTTTTTAAAGCTGCATTTGGATGGTTTTTCAGCACAAACTCACGTTGTGTCATTCCTTCACGTCCTCCGTCCTGTAATATCTGCACCCGCAGTCAACTGCCCCGCCGAAGAACTGGCTCGACGCATTGCAGCAGGTGAAATCATCCCATGCGTCGCATCCCACACACGATCTCTGTGTAGTAGTCGGCTCTTCACGCGCAGTTAATGGCGCTGTTCCTTTTCGTTCTGGCATTTTCCATTGTCCTTTCGTTCGAAATACTTACATCCGCAGTTGACGAAATCCGCACAATGTGGGCTGTCTCCGTTACAGCAGGCCCAATTAAACGATTCCCACCACTTGCAGCCTTCGCAGGTATCGTTCATTGTGCCTTCTCCTTGACGAAGTACCGCTTGTACCGCGTGGCATCTCCAAAGCGGTCTGTGGCCGTCTCCCAGACATCCTCAACCTCATAGCCAAGTCTGTGCTTCAAATCCCAAATCCGCGCGCCAAGACGCGTTGTGCCAAGTTCTCTGGTCGCTTCCAGCTGCGTGATAGATCCATGCTGTTTGCAGTAAGCGATAATTCTTTCGCAATCGTTCATGCTGTTCTCCTTTCTAAACGTCGACCCAGTTCCGGCAGAGCATGGCGAGCGAAACATAAGCGACGGCTTCGTCTCCAACCTCTACCCAAAATTTCCCGTACATGCTGACAATGCTGATCTCGTAGACTTTTCTGTGCTTCAGGCCGTGATATCCTGTTTTTCCGATGTATCGCATTCGGATTTTGCTGTATTTTTCGTTCATCATTTATCACTCCCTCTATTTTCAGCATACTCATGCCTCCAAATGATTTAGGTCATATGAAAAAACATCCATATGTTCTGCACATACGGATGTTTAAGGAGTATTCATAACTTTTTCTCTATTTTCGTGTCACAGGTGTTTGCTCAACGCCAGAAAAATTTTTTTGCATTGCATCCCATCGCACGTTTTTGGAATCAGATTACATCGAACAGGCACAGATTGTCGTTCTGCTGAGACTCGTCGAACTCCTTCAGGTAGCCGACCGCATCGCGGAAGTAGTCATTATTGAGCTCGATGGTGTAGCCACGTCTGCCGGCCTTGATGGCTTCCAGTGCAACGGTCCCGAGTCCGCCGAACGGGTCAAGCACCAAATCCCCCGGATTACTGTACCGGTTGATGAGCCTGTCAACGATATCTAGCTGAAGTGGGCAAACGTGGTTCTCTTTCCGTCTCTGGCTCTGCGTCGTGTTGAGCGTCCGCATTCGGTTGATATCGTCCCACACTTGGTCTGTCCAGCTTCCGGGCGCAACTACCATGAGCGTGGCCGGCAGATGCCCGTCCCTGTCAAGTTCTTTCGCCAGTTTTACATGCTCGTCGTAGCTGTACACTGAATCACGGCTGTATTTCCGATAAAGCGCCTGCAACTTTCCAGTGTCGGTATGCAGCAGTTCGTCTTTCGTAATCAGACGATTTCCGGAACTGCGCCAGAACCCGTGTGCATCGATCTGCCATTGAGCGCGTGTGTATTCGTCCTTCGTCTTGGATACGCGCTCATCCGCATATGCTTTGGAGCGGTCGGTTGGAAGCTTCCGGAATAGCAAGATGTACTCCGGGCAGCCGACGCCCATTTTTGTCCCGTCCTTGCACTGCTCAGACCATCCGAGCCGGTACGTCTGGTTGTTCTCTCGAACGACGTCCGTAACGACCGTAATCATGCCGAAGTACGCAAAACCGTGCTTCATGTAATGGCTGATACACATGGCATGAAACGGCTCCATCGTCGGCATACCGGTTCCGGTCGCGTTGCCGAAAAGAACGCGGTCTTTTACATGGCAGCAGAAGACACGTCCAGGTTTCAGCACGCGCAGAAGGTTCGGGGTCAGATAGTCCATCTGTTCAAAGAACTTTTGCGTATCTTCGTTGTGACCGAAGTCGTTATAGCTTGGTGTGTACTCATAGTGATTTGAAAACGGGATAGACGTGACAATCAGATCGACGCTGTTGTCCGACATCTTTGCTGTTTCCTCACAGCAGTCGTTGTTGACTGCAATCCAGTTTTCGCCTTTGATCTCCACTCTCTCAACTCCTATGCTTCTTTCCATTTCCTGTTTCATGCGTTCGCCTGATAGACCATATTTCTTGACAATATCTCGCATCTGCTCCTGCATGTAGTCGTGTTGCTTCCATTTCTTTTGAAGCACGTCCCAGATTGGAATCTCAGCCTCCGTGTAGATGATGTCTACAATGACCTTCTCCGTCTGTAAAAAGCGGTAGCAGCGGTGAATGGCCTGAATGAAGTCGTTGAACTCATAGTCGATCCCAACGAAAATCATTCTGTGGCAATGTCTCTGGAAATTGCATCCCTGTCCGGACAGCTCCTTCTTCGTCGCAAAGAGCCGGATTTTGCCGTCCGAGAAGTCAATCACGCGGCGCTCACGCTCGTCATAGTCCATCGTTCCGTAAATCTCTACGGCCTCTGGCATAACTCTGTGAATTTCGTGCCGCTCCGCTTCAAGATCGTGCCAGAGGATAAAGCTTGCGCTTGGGTCACTATCGACAATCTCTTTTGCTAAACGGACTCTTGCAGCTATTGTCTCACGTTTTTCGCGTGATGCCTCCTGAATGTTCGTGGCAGAATCGTTCATCATCTTCACTTGACCATCCCGGTCCGTGATCTTTCCGAATTCGTCGTGAACAACATGCGTTCTGACTTCGAGTCCAGGAAGTTCATATCCCTCGTCAGAATATCCGAGGTCTGACGGTTTTCCAAGGAACAGCGCCCATGAACTGACCCACAGCCAGAATTCTTCTTCACGGTGTGGATAAAGGGTCAGGTTGTTGGTCTTGGTGCTGTCCCGCTTGAAGAACCGTGTAAGGGCCTGTCCGGTGTCCATGACTTCGAGATATCCTGCATAGTGGATGATCTCTTTGTACTTGTTCGGTGCCGGAGTGGCCGTTGCTACCATCTTGTATTTGACACCCTTGAACTTTTGGAGGAACGTCTGATAGGTCTTGCTTCCAAACGAGCGCAGCACCGACGCTTCGTCAAGGCTCGTCGCCGCGAAGTACGCCGGGTCGATATCCCCGTCCCGGACGCGCTCATAGTTGGTAAGCATGATCTCCACCCCGGCATTCTCGCGTACCTCCTGCATCGTCCGTACATAGACCGGCTCTTCGTATCCCAGAATATTCACGGCGTCCCGCTTGAACTCCTGTCGAACGCCAAGCGGAAGCACAATCAACGCTGGCCTTCCTTCATGTTTCGCGGCATGATGGCAGAACTCCAGTTCCTGTACAGTTTTACCTAATCCGAAACTCTCGAAGAGAGCTCTTCTGCCACCCCGCAGCGCCCAGCGTACTGCGTCTCTCTGGTGCGGTTTCAGCGCTTGATTGATATCTTCTTCCGGAACGGAAAAGCCGCTCACCGGAGCCGTCTCGATTTTTGATTTCAGAAATTCCAAGTATTTGCTGTTCATCTTGTCTCCTATACAAACACAGTGTCATCCAAGCCCTGCGCATTGTCCGTGATTTTAACTTTCATATCGTCTGTCAGCGTAATAATGACTTCTGCCTTGGACGCTCCAAACGGAAGGAATCCCGATCTATACTCTTTGCAGACCATCCATTTCCCATCTTCCATCGTGAACTTGTTCCCGCTTGAATCCTTATACACGCAGTCTGGATTGCACGTTGCGAGTTTTGCGTATCTTCCAATAAACGTCGGGGACAGCTCTGCATACTTCGGGTACTCTTTCACGAAACGGTCATATTCCACTGGAAACAGTCTTTTGAATTGGCGCAGGAAATTCGGTACGCTTTCATCCGCATAGCCCGTGATGATGTCTCCGCACATATTGCGTGGTTTATATCCAAGTACGTTGTCCAAATTGTCCGGTGTCAGCATTGGTCTGTCCACTAGTAAATGTTGATTTGTGAATATCGCCGTTGATGCGTTCAGTCGGCGTCCGTCCAATTTTAGGTCAACGTAAGGAAGATTCAGATACGCCATATCTCCAATGCGAATTATATACCAATGGGATGGGTATTTAAGAAGGCGATATTTTTCAGAATGCCGTGCCATGTTCGTTACACTGTCATAGAGTCTGCTCTGCTTTGTGCCGCCATCCACTTTTTCAACTCTGCCAAGTTCACACCGTCGGTTGAACGGTATGGTAACGTTCAGGCATTTCCCTTCGTGGTATGCGGAGCATTCCTGCGTGTGATCGCAGCAAATATATTCTGCCCGAAGCCGGTTATTTCGTTTTCCTTCTCCATATAAAGCAACGTTTATGAGCGGCATTTATTGTCCTCCTTTTCCAAGAGAGCAGAACCCATCCTCCGGCATATTAAGGCCGGTCGCGTCACGAAAGCCGCACCTAACATATGTCCCACACCACGAAATTTCTGCCCGGCGGCCATCACAATCCCTGCAGCGTGTAACCTGTACCGCGTCCACTGCCGGCAGTCGGCTGATCTCAGCAAATGCCGCAGCATAGTCCCCGGATGTCCGGCGCACGATTTCGAGCGCGTCTTCCCTGTAAATCAGCTGCTTGTCCATCATGCTTCACCGTCCTTGATTTCTGTCAGCCAAAAATCACGTTTGCATTTATCACAATTTCTTTCGCTTCTGACACACCCTGCAACAGCCTTTGTGTCTGCTTGAGATGGGCAGATAACAAGAGTACCATTATACCCAACAGACGCATTTGGAAACATCTTCAAAAATTCACTCTGTCTTGTTTTAACGGGATGTTCTTTTGCCCATTGCTCAACGATAGGAACCAGATCAATAGCTTTTGCACATAATGTTGCGCAATATGCAACTTTGTTTCCAGGGCAGTTCATGCACCTACTCATATAAAAATTGCACATCCTAGTTCGTTCTTTTAAGAATTCAACAGCATCCATATCTCCGTCCTCCAATTATGCTTCTTCGTCCTCGATTTCGGCCAGCCAAAAATCACGACGACAATCAGGGCAGAACATAACATTTTTTGTGCATTGACCAGTAGTTTCATCGCGATACATAAGCATATTAGGGCAAATCCCAAGAACGCCTTCATAAAGCCTAGCATCCGGCCACTGCTTCAAAAACTCGCTCTGCCTCGTTTTGACCGGGTGTTCTTTTGCCCACTTCTCGACCGCAGCAACACATTCCTCTGCGTTGTTGGTGAGATCGTTCATATGGCATCCGCGTCCAATATCGTCAAGTGGACAGCCTACACACGGTTTTCCCGTAATGTTGTTCTTAGAATCAAAAGAATCGCACATTCTCGCATATGCTTTGAAATACGCCACAGCATCCATTTTCTGTCCTCCTACATCCAGACCATATCGCATTTGTTGTCCACGCAGTCCTGCAAGATTGCCTTGAAGTCTCGGAACATTGCGCAGTCGCTTCGGCCGGCATAGCCGTAGCAGATGTTATCGTCGTAGTCCCCGATGACCTTCAGGATTTCCTTGCAGGCTCCGTAGCGGATTTTCCCATCGCAGTCGTCTTCAAGCAGAAAATTCACAACTTTCACCGGAATGTTGTTTTCCGTAATTAGCCTGATTGCTTCCGTGTCCCATTCCGTATAGAACTTCTTTTCCTCATCCGGTCGCATGAGAGGCAGCGCATCGTATAATTTCTTGTAGTGGCTGTAGAACGGCCCTCCCATGAGTTCGGACACTTTGTTCCGCAGCCGCATGAATCCGCTATACCCGAGGTCAATGTCCCGACCGGTTTTCTTGCATTTAATCGTTACGCCCATTTTCACGTTACTCCTTTGGATCTCCGTAGTTGCAGAACCCGTCTGGCACTGGATCATCTAGGCCGCGCCTATTCGCGCAGTACGGGTCATTTTCGTTGTTCCGGTGGAAATCTTTGCAGTCCTTGCACCGCGTTACCTTGACGGCATCAACGGTCGGCGCATTATCAATCGCATTATGAATAAGCCGGATTGCCGTGCCGCCAGTTACGCTCCATTGCTCATCTGATCGTTCATATGGCTTGACATGCTCAAGCACCCAATCTGCGTCAATCAGGCGCACTCTCGTCACCTCCGCCATCTGACTTCTTGACGCTGCCGGAATGGATCATCGTGAATATCGAAAAAAGCGCGATCCACCAATGTCCAAATCGTTCAGCCAGCCAGCACCAGGCCATAATATTTGATGATGTTGTAAGTGAGGCAAGCTATCATTCGTTCACTCCGTCCTCCATTTTTGCACCGCAATGGCAGTACGGTTCTTTCTGCTTGCATGTTCTTTCGCATCGGTCGCACCTATACACCACATAATCGTGCAAAATAGGTTCGCCGACATCGTCATACTCAACAGGCAAAAGCGTCTGTCTCTTTTCTTCCAGCCACCGTCCATGCACCACCGGCGCAACGTCGGCGGCGGGCTGGCGGAGCAGGAGCGTTTTCACACGCTGAGGTGTCCAGTTCGGATTTTCCGCGTTGCAGGATTCAAAGTCTTTCAGCGCCTCAGTTCTGCTGATAAATTCTTCAGTCGCAACGTTTTCCATCGTCAAACTCCCTCCAAGTGTGATACAGTGCCCATGCCAGCGGGTCACGGATGAACGGCATCTTTTTTGCTTCCGCGTATTTCTTATCAAGGATGCTCATGGCCTTCTTCCACGCGCGATCTCCTATGTGCAGTTCGGCGGGGAAGTATATCCTTTCCAGTCTGTCGATGTCCCAGACGTGCACGCGAGCAGCCCCGCGCTCGTTAAAGAGCGCGTAGACGTCCTTGTCTTTGATGTAACCAATCATTTCAAAGTTCCTCCTCTGGTACCCCGAACATCTCTATGATCTTTTTCATGACCTCATCGATTTCCGGCTTGCCATCATTCAAATAACCTACAATGGAATAATTGGACGTTGGCTGGAGATTCCAGTTGTTCATTACTGCATAATCGGCAATATCCTTGAGCAGCGTGTTCAGGTCCTCCATTGTGGATAGGTATTTGGAATACGATTCGCGCGCCGTTTGCAGTTTGTTCTTGACCGCTTCGAAAAGAACTTCATTTACAGATTTAGACATATGGTGTTCCTCCATTTGCAAGTATTTCTTTCATTCCATCCGGAAGAGCAAACGATCCAGGTATCAGATCGAGGATTTTCTTCCGTAGCAGCACTTCTGCCTCCCGCTTGGTCAACTGCTTCTCGCGCTGCTTAGGTGGCAGCTCCCCGTTCTTGGCCGCAATGGCAGTCGGGTTATGTTTGTGCTGGCCCATTCTATTTCTCCTTCATCAGTGGTGCGTCCTCAAATTCCATTTTTCGATTGCGGCCGGCCGTTCGTCTTTCACGACTTTCACTTCTCCATAGTCTGAAAATTCAACTTCTACCGTGTAATCGTTCTTTGGAGTTCCGACGCCGCACTTTGTGCAATGGATTCCAAACTGCCAGCCGCGCCGTGTTCCGAACTCAAAACTTGCTTTTCTGAAGAATTTTGCTTCACCTCCGCAGAACGGGCATGGTTTAAGGTTCGTCATTTCCATTCACTTCCTTTCTCGCTTTTACAATTTCCCGCCTGGAGCTGCGCCACATCATCAGGAGCATTTCCTGGAGCGGCCTTTTTCTGTCGATGCGGCGAACACGCTGCACCACTTTCAGAATGTACGGCAGGAATTTATAACCCAGTTTTTCGGGGCACAGAACGCCAACGCTGTATGGCAGTTCGTCCCGGACCTTTTCGTAGACTTCCAGCGGCATGACGTAGTAGTTGAAATCCCCGATCAGATTGTGACCGTTCTTCGAGTGGAAGTCTTCGACGGAGGATTTGATCTCGTAGCAGTACACATCGCCCTTCTCGATGCCGGACACGCTATTGTTGACCGGCTTGAACTGCATATAGTCCACGCGAATGGGAGAAACGCTGCCGTAGTCGAACGTGACTTCCTTGGCCCAATAGACGCGCGGGTCGTTCTTCGGGTCAATATGTTCTTCCAGCAGTTTCGAAAGCCACTTCGTCGTTTCTGGTCTGTTCATTGTTTGTCGGTGTCACCGGCCTTTCTTGCATTTCTTTTCGCCACGGCTCATATTTGGGCTGCGTAGTGTTTGAGGTATATGTCGATGCCGCAGCTTCGCAATGAGAACACTCCCCGTCGCAATATTCATATCCCGCGCCGCACGGGTGGAGCGCGTAATCACTTCTGAGATATGTCCGCATTTGCTGCCTCTCTTTCTATCCTTTCGCAGAGTTCATCTGCGATGTTAAGCCCGTACATCAGCTCTTCGAATCCGCATCCGGAACCATCACTGAGCACGTCGACATCAACTCCGTGACGTTCCAGCCACTCAGCCACCTTCCGGTTGAGTTCTGCAGCTTTGTAGGAATAGTGTGCAGTAAGCACCATCCACTCGTAGATATACTTTGGTATTTTCAATGCCATTAAGATCTACCATCCTTTTACTCGTTTCAGCTCGTGGTCTGCTTCCTCTCTTGTGAGGAATACAGTTTTGCCGATATTAAAAACGTCTTGCAGCAGGAAGGCGTCCGGCTCAATGTATGGCTCGCTTTTATCCGGATATGTTTCAAATGTCCACTTTATTCTCCACACTGTATCGCCCACCTTGCGCGGCAGGATGATGCACCGGCCTTCCTTCACAGAACGGACACCGTTTCACTTCATCCAATGTGACGCCGCCTCCTTTGCTTCCTCCTGACTAAGAAAAACAACGCTCCCGAAGTTGCTTAGTCTCTCATAGTCTCCGCCATGTCTTCCCTCCAGATAAACTGCATCCGCCATAACATGTAGCGGAATTACGGGCTCCGTGTCCGCAGCCCACACCGTATCGCCGATTTTGCACGGTCGGATGACAATTTGATGGTTTCTGTCTGCCTCAGCCAGCTCGCGGAGGCGATTTGGGATTTTTCCTTTGGCTCCATCCAGTGTCCCGACATAATACGCCATACTGCTTTTAATCGTCTCGTAGCACTCACAGCCAGTGGCGCTACTCTGCGCCATCGGCTCGCCGCATTGTCTGGAGCACGCCCAATAATGGATGCACTCTTCACAGGCTCTTTCAAGATTTTCTTTAGGTGGCATGTTTTATTCCTCCATTCCTTCAAGAACCATTTGTCCCGGCAGCACGCCGTCCTCCAGACTCCAGTGCAGGACGTCTTCGCCGGTCTGCCAATCGCACGGCAGGCCGCGGCTGCGGCGCTCCTCGATCATCCGGCCATAAGCCCGGATGTAGGCATCCCGGTATCCGGGGTAGCGCGCGAGCTGCACCTTCCGGTGCTTGCCCGCCATCGGGCAATTGATGCAGCCCACGCGATCTTCGCCGCAGGCGTAAAGCGGATTCATACAGATCTTTTCTGCTGCGCAGTAATCCCAGATGGATTCGGTCGGCCAATCGATAATCGGATTGACCGTTCGGGTCCCCTTGAGCTGGCAGTTTTCCATCAACATGCGGCTTTCGTCATTGTCGTTCATCAGCGTCAGCCGCTTTTCCTTATTCTTATGAAGCGCTTCCATAACGCCGCGGGATTTGCGCTTTTGCGACTCGGCCCACCGGACGCCGGTCGCGATCCACCTGCCACGTCCGCTGGTCTCTTTGAGCGCCGCGCAGCAGTAGCGCATAATGCGTGTCGGCGGCACCAGCTTCAGCGGGATTAGTCGCCACATGGTCATGTACGTCCCATCCGGCTGCTTGTGCTTATCGATATCGCACGGTACGCCCGCCAGCTCCAGCCTTCGGAATGTTTCCCGCACATGCCAGACGGTCTCCGGCGCATCAGCTGTCGTCAGCGAGTGCAGCACCTCATACGGGATTCCTGCCGCGCCCGCCAGATGCAGAAGAACGTCTGAATCCTTGCCTCCGGAATAAGTGATAACAAGCGGCTGCTTGTACAAGCGCAGGCTCATTTCTGACGCCATTCGTAGCCGCTCCATCGCTGTTTTCTCTAAGTCCATCAGTATCCCTCCAATTCAATCCGTATCATTGCGCTTCCGGAAACAGATCTGCTTCCCAAGCGCGAAAATGTCGGATTCGGCCACTTCATCCGACCAGCAGAATGGCAGGCCGAGTTCGTATGCCTTCATCGTTCCGAAGAAAGCACACTCCCGGCAATCTGCCCCAGGTACTTGCTTCAGCAATTCTGGAACCCTGTAGATCTCGACATCCCGGAGTTTTCCATCGATCATTAGTTTCTGCGTTTCATAGCGCTTTTTTATTCCATTCATGTTCCCTCTTCGATTGAAAGCTGATTCTGCCGGTAGCATTGGAATAGCGTCTGACCCTTATCGTTGAGCATATACGGAAGGAAGATTTCGTCCAGCTGTACCATCTCGGATTCCAGAATCGCCATCTGCGCAGCTACCCAGTCCTTCACGATGCGCCAAGCGACACGCTCGGCCTGATCGCGGTCGCATTTGACTTTCTGCTTTGTAAGTACATTCCACACTGCGTCGACGTTTGCTGGCAATTTGACTCCGCGCGGGCCATTCGGTGTATCAATCAGGAAGGACAGTGCTGTGATATGCCCGTCATTGTCGTAATCCTGCATGATTTTCTTCGCACCATGTTTGACGAGCTGCCCCTGAATCTCACCAAGCGTCGCAAACACATCGACCTTCGTCGTGTAATTCATGATGGGCATGGTTTAATCCTCCCCGGCCGCAATAGGAAGTGGCATCCAGTGGGTGACATAATATCCGGTGAGTGGAGCATCTTCGATTTCCAGAAGAGCATTGGCAAGGACTTCACTTTCTTTATCTCTTCCGATGTGCCATATCTTTTGTTCGGTGTCAAAAACTGCGGGCGAAACGAACTTCCTGTCATACGGTTCATCTGTGAATGGATTACTTACTGACTCCATGACAGTAACAGTGCAGCTCACCCACCCATATGCAGCTTTAGCCTTCGGAAGGTCGTCTTTGACACTGATCCACGCCGGCATGTGGTCCAGCAACTCGTTATATGCCGTTGTTAAGGCACCTAACGATTTGTCTAGTTCCGCATTATTAGCCGCAAGCGTCTCAATTTCATTGGCTGCAGCTACTGCCAGCGAGCCGCCATGCCGCCTCAGTTCCTGCAAAATCTCTTGTTGTGTCATTTTTCAGTTCCTTTCATCGACTGGTACAAGCCGCCATTCCCACCAGCCATGTTGCTGGCTCCGCTTACGGCTCAGATAGTATTTTCTGGACAGTTCCCAAAGTTTGTGGATGCACTGTGACCCGTACTCTTCGCACGGAACATCACCGTCACATTTCTGGTACTGTTCACAGTCTGGGCAAACGAACGTTTGGCAGACGTCGGAGCAGGCATCTCGGAAGTCATCTTCTGTGATTCCTTCATCCGGGTCGATGTAGTCCGTCAGCCACGAAGATAGTTCGTCACATTCTGCGTGGGTTAGGAAATCGTAGATGCTGCCTTCGCATAAGTAGGTTGCCGCCAGATACTGTTCGCCCTTTTTGATTTCGTAGCCGCATAGGTTGCAGCGATGTGGTTTACGTGCCGTGCGCGTCACTGTTTTCAGATGCTCTATGCTCATTTCCTCTTCTCCCATTCCAAGCCGCCGAACATAATGGTTTGCTCCATGTCCGGTTCCTTTTTCTGCGCCGCCCTCCGTTTCTCAACCGGCCTGTACTCCCGTTCTGGGTTAAGAACGTCTATCGAGCAAAATTCGAAGTGTGGGCAGCGGTTCAGCCGCGTTATCTGACGGTCAGTTCGAATTTCATCTTTTGGCTCGCACCAGATCATGTCATCACCTTGAAGATAAGCATTTACGCAGTAGCGGCAGTATTGCTTCATGGATTCTCCTCTCGCATTTTAGGTCTCTCCAACGGTTTAAAAATTGTAGGTTGATGCGATTTACGCCCGTTTTCTGCACTCCACACACACCACATCACGTCCATAAGTGGTGCGCCTCCGTGTTCTTCCTTGAAGTAGAAGTTCGGCCTCCATGTAAGCGGCAGTACATAATCCGGTCGTACCTCTCGGAACAATCTCAGCCTTTTTGATGCGTGCCAATATTGTGATTTCAACAGCATAGCGAACGGATGCCCAAGTTCATTTGCGTGGCGAATAAACTGCTCCGAAAGCGCAAACGGCGGATTCGTTATAATCCAGTCAGTTTGCGTCCACTCAACGTTTCCCGGAGGTGCCTCGGCCGTTAAGAAATCTGTTCCCTTCATAATGTCAGATTCATAAACCGTATGCCCATGTGCTACGAGCTGTTTTGCCATGTCTCCTTCACCAGTAGCTGGTTCCCAAACGCGGATGAATGACGGAAGGTCAAGAAACCGCATGAGTGATTCCGTGACATCCGGCGGAGTTGGGTAAAGGTCTGTTGGGCGTCGATCTCGTTCACCATTCCCGCCAATCATCTGTGTCGCCCGTAAACTCTCCATGTCTGCACCCCGTCACTTGAAAATGACCATTGCGCTGTAATAAACAGAAGCAAGTTGGTAGGCCGAGCACTGATATTGGATTTCGATGTTTTCTCCCTCGTGCAACTTGAGGAATTTGTTTAACGCATTTTCAAGACGTTCCGCATCTCTATAGGTGAAAATTTCAACTCTCATTTTTTCTCCTTTTTGTTTAGCAGGTAGTCGGCGCGAAGCGCTCGCGCAAATCCGGTATCCAGGGACTTCCCGTTGTGTGTCGGTGTCTTATCCAGCGCCGAGCGGCAGAGCTCCAGACATCGCTCGCAGACTGCGTAACCGTATGTGGGCGGGTTCTTGCCACACTTCTTACAGAGTGAGACACCATCCATAAGGATTCTGGGTGTCGTGCCGTTGCGGTAGTGGGAAGCATTCGCGGCCCGGCGCTGCCTCGCTGCACATTCTGAGCAGGTCCTATAACCTGGGCGCGGCTTCCGTTTCCCGCACAGCGTACACAGACCGGCAGCAGCACGCTTCTTTGCCGTCTCGGCAGCTTTGGCAGACTGTTTTGCAAGCCTTTCCTTTGACGGCCGGTAGTGGCTGGTGACAGAATCGTTGATACAGTCCGGATATGGACATGTGAAGCAGTCGCTCCGTTTACATTTCATCTCTTTTTCACCATTGGTATCACGGTGACGCACTTCCCTAACGGGATGCCAACAGGTTCGTTACTCCACACGGGAAATCGCATAACGGTAAGTCCTCGGCAGATGGGTTCTGGAACCGCACATACATGTGCCTGAATTTCGAGCCGTACTGTACCGTCTTCATTTTTGGACGTAGATACCCAGTCATTTGGAATGTCCCTATTCAGTTCAAATTCACACGTCGCTCCGGTCATGCGTCCGTTGAGCGAAGTCGCATCGGTGTTGAACTTTGAAAAGACAAGCTCCATGAATCGGGAAGCAGCATAGCGCTGCGGAAGAGTATCGCGGCAGTTTTGAGCATCTGACCATGCGAAGATTCCAGTTTTGTCCGCAAATGCTATCCTGTTCATTTCGTCGTTCCTCCATCCCACAGGAGCGGATTCCCATCAGCGTCGACCATCACACAAGCGCCACCGCCATCGCTCCGAATCAGATACATCACGTTTGTTTCGGTATCGACGTACACTCTAAGAGCGGAATAATTGTCTTTGATGACCCGTTGGAACCGCGGATGGTCATTGGATTCTACGACTGCCGTCTTTGAAACGCTTTTATAGCTGTCAACTGCCGTTGCAACACCAACCCCAAGCAGCGCTATGAGCAACATCACCAGAAGAACGCAGGTCGCTGCGGAAATCTTGCCACTGAGTTTCATGCGGATTCCTCCTGGTCGTAGATCGAGCTGAATAAGACGTATTCAGGAAACCTGTCCATATCGAATTTCCACTTTCCATCTTGGGTAAATGCAGCAAACAAGGCACGTTTCTGGTCGTACTTCACGAACACCGGCTCGATGTCTTCACCGTCCGGTCCAGGAACCAATATGATGTCGCCCTCAAAGAGCATCTCCCCCGCAGTATCTATAATGCCGGTGTACTGCCCAATCGTTTCCGGAATGACCTCTACCGCCGTATTGAACGGTTCCCCGTTATCGATGAAGTATTTCCCCTGGCACGGACGGCCGCTATTCTCTGCGCGCCCAATCAGATATCCATACACCCACTCGCCGCTTCCTACGGCTTTTCCACGAAACAGAATTTTTCTCAACTATGAATCCCCTCCTGTTAAATCATCCGACCTCTTCGCATTCGTCCATCCGGACGTTGACGCGCTTTCCATTTACGTTGATTACGTACCCAATCCTGTCTGGATTGCCCTGCCCTTTGTATCTCTCCGCCCGGTACTGCTTCCCAACAACCGGCCGGCACACCGGAAACAGGTCAATCACTTCCGTCACTTTTATGTCAACCATGTCATGAGGCAGTTTTCCGCGATTGTTCATGTCGCAGCTCTGACGCACGCGCCCATTCGCAATCCGCCATTTGGCCGCGCATGTATAAGAGCAGAAACTATGCGCCGCAGCTTTCTTACCCCGTTTCCTCGTAACAACCGTTCCGCAGTAGTCGCACGCAAAGGTGATCTTAGCCATCTGTCTTGGCTCCTTTCTCAAGCCTGTCAATCATCTCGGCCGTACAATCGACGCCGCACATCAGAGTTCCGATCTCCCCCGTTGCCTCCAGCCCGCGCTCTTCAAACCAATCTTCAAGCTCCCATCTCAACTCATTCGCCCGCGCAGCCATGTCCGCAAGCTTATGCAGTTTATATCTGATTCCCAGCGGAATTTTCATCTACCCAGCTTCCTTTCCTGTGAAAAGATCTCAAACGACGTTCCCGTCTCGCCCACTTTGATTCGCCCCTTGCAGAAGATCCGCAGATATCCGCACGGCAAACAATCAATCGACCACGCCGGCAGCGCCATCTTCCGATAATCGCACGGCCCGAACCATTCTCCATGGCCTCCAATTCCCTCCAGCTCCAGCGTCTCCGAGCACCCGGACAGCCGCACGACCGGTTCCTCCCCAATGCACCCCACAAAGTCCATCACGCCCCACCGGCTGAAGCAGTTATCGTCTCCATCGACCGGAATGATGACCAGACTATCGAACGCCGGACACTTACTATCGAATCTCTCACTGCGAGGGACCGCCTCGAAGTCTTCCTTCTTCATTTCTCGAATATCCATGCTATATTTCGCCTCCCTCTATTTTCAGCATACTCACCCCTCCAAACGATTTATGTCATACGGTTTTACTTCGAATAGTTTTAAAAACTCCACGTTTCACACGAAACACCGAACTTATAGTGCAGCTTCGCCGAACCGCAGCCGCTACCCACCTGCTACCTATCTCAAATATTTTTTCTTACCGTCCGTAGGACACCTGCTTCGTTGCCGTAAGGCAACCGCGCAAATTTTTATTTTTGGGGTATGCCCCTATTCGATTCCAATTTTTTGCCCCAGGTTTGGAAAATACCCCCCTCCCCCCTATACTGCAGGTAAAAAGAAAGCGCCGGCCGAAGCCGACGTCGTATGATCTTCATTATGTGTCCGTGCAGGAGCCATCCCCCTTCGGGGTTTTGAGCCAAGGCAGGGATTGCATGGGCTTTTTCTATTGTTGAGCGGTTTTTCTTGGCTTGGGGTTTCGAGGTGTGGAACGCGTAGGCGGGAGGAAGTGCTATACCCTGTTCTGGAAATTGGGGCGCTCCTGGACTTGTAAAATGGGGGGTGTCCTGCAAACTGTGGCGGGAATCCTGCATTTCTCGCCGGGTGTTGTTTCCTTTACTACCTGTAAAGGAAACGACAATGGGGTTATTTTGCAAGATTTCCGTCATAACTTGCAAGAATGCGCACTTTGGGCGGTCGTTTGTGTGACACGTCCGGCCCGGCGGGCTTGGTTGTCGGTCAGGGGCTGACGCGAGAACCGGCAGGGACTGGGGCTTTGCCCGGAAGTTTCCGCCTGAACAGACGGACGCCGGGAACACTTTCCCCGCCCCCGTTGTGCTGGGTCCTTGCGTTGGTGAAGATGATCTGTTTGATGGGGTGCGGCTGTGTTGGTTGGTGTCCTGTGGTGCCGGGCTGGTAGGTTGTGCAGGTGGTGGAGCTGGCAGGGATGAAGCTATGCTATAGTGTACTATAGAACGCCTGGGCAAACAACGCACGCGCACGCATGACGCGCGGGCACGCATACGCGACGCGGGCGCACGCGCGCGCGTATATAATATAGAGTGGTGGCGGGAGTATGTGCGGGGCGTGGTGAGGCTGTGCGGGGCTGTGGCGGGGTGATGGATAGGGCTGCGGGGCTCTGGTGACGTGCTAGGGGCTGCGCGTGCCCTGCGTAGGCGGTTAAGCCTGCGCAAGGTAGCGGGCGCGGATCTTCTCGATTCGGCGCTGTATTGTGCTCTTGCTGGTGCCAAGGGCTGCAGCAATGGTGCGGACGGTGTGCCCGTCGGCCAGTGCGCGGATGATGCGGCGGTCGAGCTCGTCGACGGCTGCGGCCTCGATAGCGGCGCGGGTGATGGCTGAATCTTCGGGGCTGCTGATTGGGGCGGCGGTGACGCTGGGCAGCATGTCAACCACGCTCTGTGCGTTGTCGTCGCCGTCGTTGTTGTATCTGTTGTCGGGGATTTGGCAGCAATTCGACGTGTGGCGGTACTCGCTGCGGGCGATGACGTGCGCGGCCTGGGTGCATGCGGCGTACAGGATATGGGACAACGGGCGCGGCTCGTCGCTCTGCTCGTTGCGGGTGAGGGCAGGGGCAACGCGGGGCCATGCGTCAGCGGCGACGGTCTGCGCGTCGTCCGGGCATTTGATCCACGCGGTATCTGCTGCGCGTCCGGTGGCCTCGGCGCGGTGCTTGACGGTCCACGCCATGCGGATCAGTGCGGTAAACTGGGCTTCGCCGTCCATGTTGTCCCACTCGCGGCGGGCGCTTCTGGCGGCTCTGGCGGCCTCGTGGGCGGCTTTGAGGCAGACGGCAAACTGTGCGCGGCTGCGCGTCTCTGGGAACTCTGCGACGGTGGCGCGGTAGAGGCTCCACGCCTGCCGCATGATCTGAGTTTTAGTCATGGTTATGATCTCCTTTGTCGTTTTGATGGTATGGGGCGGGGCCGTCAAACGTCAGCTGCACGCGGTCGCCTCTGCGGTAGTCTCCGGAGTCGGTGTACCATGTCCAGCACTCGCCGCGCGTGTCCTCGCCGGTTACGGTGTCCGTGTCGGCGCTGACGCGCTCCACTGCTACGATCTGGGCCGGTGTGGTGTCCGTTGTCGGTTGCCCCTGCTTGGGGCTTGTGCAGGCGGTCAGGGCGGCCAGAAGTGCCGCTGCGCCTGTGATGATCTGTATCCGCTTCATGTTTTGCTCTCCTCTCCGTTGGTGTCGGCCAGATATGCGGCAGGGTTGGCCGCTACGGCTTTAATGGCGCGGTTCACTGTGGCTTTGCGGTATCTCCTATCTGTATCACTGCCCCACCTGTGGGACTCAAAGTGGCCGTTGATCCGCTCCACATCGTCGAAGTTCAGCTGGTTTCGCTCCATGCAGGCGCGGGCCATAGCCGGGCACCACTCGCCGAAGGTTTCGAGCGCGTGCCGTTCGTCGGCGTTGATGTGCAGGATGGGCAGGCGGCGCGCCTGCTGGTTGGTGTTGCTCATGTGTTGTACTCCTCTCTTTACAGTCCGGCGGCGGCTTTTGCCGCCATGTATTCGGCGTGCAGCTCTGCGCGCTTGGCTCGCTCCTCGGCAGTGTAGGCGGCAAAAAACGGGTTATCGCTCCGCGCTTCCGCTGTCCGGTCGATCTCGTCGATCTGGCGGATGATCCGTTGCATCTCCGGGGTTAAAAACATGTTGTGCGCTCCTTCCTTCGGTTCCCGGCGGCATGTGCCGCCGGGGTGGTTGGTGGTTAGATGATGTACAGGGTGCCGTTGATCTCGGCGCTCACTGCTTCCTGCTGCATTTCGGCTTTGATCTGCTGGGCCAGCGTCAGCACGTCGGGCAGGTGCTCGCGTAGCTGTGCGGCGGTGCAGGCCGCGAAAACGATGGTCACGGACTCCCGGACCAGTCCGGCGGTGTCGGACATCCAAAAGCCGGTTGATTCCTGGGCCGTCGCGCCGCCGAACCAGCCGCAAAAATCGCGGGCGACGCGCTCAACCTGCGCGGCGTTGTCGGTGGGCTTGTCGGTGTCCGTGGTGCTGGGCACGTACAGGGCGACGCGCTGCGGGAGCGCCAGCGCGCCCGCCTGCTTCATGATCTCGGCGGTGTCCTGCGCTTCCTGCGCGGGTGCTTCCTGCTCTTGCGGCGCGGGCGGCGCGTACTTGCTCATAGCCTGCGCAAGCTGGTTGATGTGCGCGGGGTGGATTTCTGCGGGCTGGTAGATGTTCTTTGCTTCCAGCTCGTCACGGGTCGCGGCGGTCTCGATGGTGGCGGCCCACTCGCGGGAGCTGGGCCAGATTCTGCCGTCCCACTCGCCGACGGTGTTCACGATTTCAGCGATTGCTTCGCGGGCGGTATCGTATCCGATCTGCTCCACGATAGCGGCGACGGTCTCGGCGGGGGTCCGGTCGCTGGTTTCGCTGTAGATGTTTACCACGGTTTTGATGTTCGCGCGGGTGGTCTTGATCTGCTCGCGGCGGGCGGTGATCTCGGTTGCATTCATTTTCATATTGGTTTCTCCTTTCCCTTGCGGGGCGTATGTGGTTGATTAAACTTTGATTCCGCGGGAGCAGATTGCTTTAAGTTCTGCCCGCGTCAGCTCGTTGTAAACTCCGTCGTAGTGGTCTCCGTTTTTGATGTAGCGATCTGGCAGCCGATGGATTAAGCACACAACTGTGTACAAGTCATTTGCTGAGATTAGATACATTCTCAATTCCTCTCCTTTCCCTTGCGGGGCGTTCGTTGTTTCATTTGATGGCTTTATTGTACTGTATGGTCTACCATATGTCAAATTTGGCAAAAAGTTCGGGTAAACCATATTTTTCAGTATGGTCTACCATATAATTTTCGGCAAAAGTTCCGATTTCTTTTGTTTTGGCTGTTTTTAAGGGTAAACCATACAAAATGCAAAAAGGTGCACAAAGGTAAACCATATATTTTGTACACTTTGCCAATGGTACAAACCGGCCCGCGCCGGTAGAATAAAAGGCAAGAAGCAAGCGAAAGCGAGGTTATACATTATATGTCCGTCAGAAACCCAAACAGCAGAAAGACCGATGCAGAGCGCAGAGCGCAGAACAAGTGGAGCGCGGCAAACAAAATCATATTGGCGGCCAAGGTTAGCACGGCGACGGGCGAGGCGTTCCGGGCGTGGTGCGCGGCGCGTGGTGTCACAGTTAACGCGGCGCTGGCGTCCTACGTCGCGGACTGCCTGCGGGGCGACGCGGACGGCGGCGCGGCTCCTGCGGCTGAGATCGTCCAGGCGGCGCAGCCTGGGCAGGCGGCAGGCGGTGAGGGTCTGACGCTTCCGGCGGATGTGGCGCGCCTTGCAAGTTTGGCGTCAAATCTTGCGGGAGATCCGGACGCGCTCACCTGGGCGTGCCGGGCGCTGGAAACTGCGGCGGCAGCCGAGTCCGACGCATTCGAGCGCAAGCAAGCCGCTTTATCTGCGTTTGAAAAATCCAAGCTCTGAACAGACGGCCCCCGGAAATTCTGGGGACCTACCATCTGAACAGGAAGGCCCGAAAACTCTGGGAGACTGACGGCCTGAACAGGGACACCGGGAAACTCCGGGGCTGATGGACGGACACCGAAAAACTGAACAGAACGTCCGGAAAACTTCGGGGTATAGCAGCGCTTAGCGAAAGCCGGGCGCTGCTTTTTCTTTTGCGTTCTCCGAATTTTTTGCCGATGGCCGGGACAAATTGAAAAATCGCGTAGATATAAAGATAGAAAGAGCCGCGCACGAAGCGCGGCCAATGAAAAGGAGCGAACAAAATGATTATTGATTTGATTCTCGACCGAGTAAACGGCAAGCCCTACGTCCCCGCCGACTTCTACCGTAGCGTTGCGGAGTATGGGACGGTCTTCCCGGAGATTGTTTTCCCCATCACGGCGGCGCTCGACGGCGGCGCAGAAGCCGACGTGCAGCGCGTCCTCTGTGAGTACATCGAGAGAAACGACTACAATCCGGAGCTGTGCGGCTACGTCCGCAGCGTGAAGTGGCTGGAGCCTGACACGCTACCGTTGAATCCGATCTGCATTGACTGCAAGGTGCGCGGCGTGACTTGCGACGGCACGACTTGCCAAGCGTGGACGGGCTGTATATACCGTAAAATCTGACACGCCCGGCGGCACGGTAGGGCTTCCCTGCCGCGCTGATTTTTTGTGCCTGCATATGCGCGTATAAATATGCAAATCCGCATAAAAAGGTAAAAATCAGCGTGAAACAGTAGGCAAACCGCACCAAGCAAACCAGATGAACCAGAAAAACCAAGGGAAATATTGAACCGGACAAAACCAAGAAAACTGATGGAATCAGGAATCGGGAAAAACCAAAAAAACTAGCTGAATACCGAAACCAGCTAAACCGAGAAAACTAGAGACTTCCGGAGTTGAAAATTTTTCTTAAAGTTCTGGGACAAACGCCGATTTCCGGTAGAAATAAAGGTAGAAAGACAAAACAAACGGAGGTACTTACTCATGACTAACGCAGCAATCATTTTGGGCGAATCTATTCGCCTGATGAACGACGGCATTCTCAAAGGCACGGGCCGCTTCCTCGACGTGGTGAACGAAGACGGCAGCACATCGAAGCTCGAGCTTCCCGAAGAGATCCATACCTTCAACGCCTGGAAGCAGCGCGGTTTTATCGTCCGCAAGGGTGAGCACGCCGTCGCGTCCTTCCCCATTTGGAAGTACATTAACGGCAAGCGCAAAGAAGCCGAAGAACCGCTGGATGGCGACGACGAGGCGCGCGGCTACTGCCGACTGAAACTTTCCCATTTCTTCACGGCGGCGCAGGTGCAGCCGCTGACCGCATGAGTCGATCTGCTGAAACGCTGGGCGAAATTCGCCCGGCGTTTTTCTGTTTTTCGCCTCTGCTGAATCAATTTCTTGCCTACCATAAAAGCAGAAAATTTCTTGATTTTCTGGGACAAATCCGTTTTTCCGGTAGAAGTATAAGTGTAAAGAAAAAACAAAAAACGGAGGCGCAAAAATGAAATACTATTACAAATCCAGCGGCCTGCAGATGTTCTTCACCGGCGCGGCCATCGCAGTCATGTTCATCATTATCCTGTGCGCGGACTCGCTCATCGAGTTCATTCTGTGAGGGGGGAAAAGGCCATGTCAAGCCAAGAGAATCAGGACTACCGCCCGTGTTTTGCAGTCATCGTAAAGTACAACACCTGGTCGCGTGGCTATGTCATTCACGCAACCGACAGCATTGATATGCTGCAAAAGTTATCTGAGAGGGCTTGTCTTCCAAACAACGCGGAGATCATATATTCCGAAATTCTGGGTGAAAGCGATTTTATTGACTAAGGAGGCCAACAATCATGAAAGTTTTCGTAGTGGTTCACCATTGGGACACGCCCGACAATGAGGGCGTGGAAGTCCTGGGCGTTTTTGAAAAGATCGAGAAAGCCCGCGCGCAGATCGTGGCCGGAGCTGGAGCCATCCGCGCAGAGTACGACGAAGATTTCTGGGACGAGGATATGTCGTGGGACGAACCCATGAGCATTCACCTCGGCCGGTGTGGACGCGACTATCTGGAGCAGGCCACGGTTTACAGTTGGGAAATCTCCGAGCAGGAAGTTGAATGAAAAAGTACCGGCGCAGCGGGACAAATGCCACTGCGCCGGTAGATGTATAGGTGTAACGAAAACCAAGAAAAAAAGGAGGTTCACAAAATGAAAACCGCTGGATACTGGCCTTGCAGAAACGAGATCATCGCCGCGCACCTGTCCACCCCGCACAAATACGAGCCGTTCACGGAGCTTTTCGACGTGGACCAGCTCGACGCCATCCGCGACAAATACGGCGTGGACCTTTACCGCGAGTGCTACGCCGACGCGCTGCACGAAGTCATGGAAGCCGCCAACATCACAACATATCTCCGCTCCCTGGGCGTTGAGTGCAAGCCGATCTTCACCCCGGACGACTGCCACGTGAACTTTATCGCCGTGTTTTCCCTCGGCAACACGACCGCCCAACGCATCAACGAGATCGCCAGCAGAGCCGATCTTTGCGTTCTGTTCCAATGTCCAGTCCACTAACAAAAAACGCAAAAATGAATGCAAGTGGGACAAAACGTACTTTCCCTGTAGCAATAAAAGTGTAGAGAAAACCAAGAAAACAGGAGGTTTCATACAATGACGCAACTCGAAATTTTCCAGGAAATCGCCGACGCTGTGAACGCAGCAGCCGGTTCCAAGAATCCCAAAATGACCATCGTAACCGAAAGTGAGTTCGGCGGTGTGTACTTTTTGCACATCAACGCACATTCCGCAGATATCAAGCCTTATGCGCAGTACAAAGACGCGCTAACGATCTACTTCAAAAAGCGCGGTGGCCGCTCAGTCTATGGAATGCGCTTCTATGGTACAAAGCCCGTGGCAATCTTCTCCGGGTGGCAAGAGACAACATGGGAGCAGCCCAGAAGTTTCCTTTGCTTTGACAAGAATATGTTCTACGGTCTGGTTGATAGCTTCCCGAAGGAACAGAAGATTTCCGAAGAATCCGAGCGCGTTCACCTGTCCGAAATTCAGCAGAAGGGTAAGGTCTACAAGGTTGTCAGCATGAACCCGGACGACCCGCAGCCGCGCATGCTTGTCGAAACGTATGAAACTGCCGAACACTTAAAAAAAGCATTTGAGACTTCCGGTGAGTTCCGCAGCGTATCGTGCCGGGCAGAATTGCAGGGCGCGCCGAAGCTCAAGAACTTCTGCGGGCCGATGTACGATGGGGAGGACGATCAGGGCCGCGCTGTTATCCGGTACGAGTCGCAGGAAGTCTACGATATTTTGAGCCTCTAGGTTTTTTACGTAGGCTGGGACAAAACCGCTTTCCCCTGTAGATACATAAGTGTAAGCGAACGGCATTCCCGCCCCGGAGGTTACGAGGGCAAAGGAGAATATCATGCACATCATCGGATTTACCATCAAGCAAGCCGGGCAGGCAATCGGCAATACCCCTATCCGAGAGCAGGCAACAGGGGCAGCCAAAGCCCGCGCCCAGCAGACGCGATTCCCCGTTTCCGTCATTGCCCACTGTGACACTGGCAAGGAGATAGAGGTCATCTTCCATCCTGATGGCACCAGCGAACGGATTAGAAAATAATCGACGCCGCCTGACCTATCGGGCATACGGGGAGGAAGGACAGGCCATGAATAAAATCCGCCGCAAGAATTTGCAGGCTATCATTGACCAGTTAGAGGAGCTGAAAGGCGGCCTCGAAGACCTTCAGGCCGAGGAAGAAGAATATCGAGACAACATCCCGGAGAATATGCAGGAAAGCGAACGCTATGAAAAGGCCGACGAAGCCTGCGACAATCTTTCCAGCGCCGTGGACAGTCTGGAAGAAGCCATCAGCAGCATCGAAGCTGCTATCGAGTGAAAGGAGCCATCATGGAAGACAAAATCATCATCGACCGCATGGACGCGGAAGAATTTCTCGCAATGCTCATGGACGCTGCCAAGCAGGACAACCCGACCCAGTATTACAGCACCGCCCAGATTATTGAGAACATCGCCAGCGAGTTCAAGAACCTTTGCAAGCTGTAAAATGCCGCCTGACCTATCGGGCATACGGGGGGAAAGGTTTTACCATGAAAAAATTTGTCGCTTTGTTTCTTGCCGTTATTACTACCGCTGCCGTCCTCTGTGCAGCACATAAGCCAATCACCACATACGCACATACGGCGCTCATCACGGCGCTGGACTATGATACCGACACCGTGACCGTCACCGACTACTCCGGTCTAACGTGGACATTCTCCGGCTGCGAGGACTACTGCGTCGACGATTTGGTTTCCCTCACCATGTCAGACAACGGAACCACGGAAACTGTACTGGACGATGAAATCCTGTCCGCTAATTATGCAGGGTATCTCCCCTACTGGTACTTATACGGCGGCGACGGATATGCTGCGTTCAATGGAATTGAGAAGGCGGGAAAGTGATGGAGATATAGATATTCCGGACGGCATAGAGAAAATCGCAGGGAATCAAACGCTTCCCTGTTTTTTCTTTTTCTGCGGGACATTTTCTTTTCTCACAGTAGATATATAAGTGTAAATAAAAAGCCGCCCAGAGGTCACGAGGGCAGAAAGGACATAACATGGAAAGTCGCATCAGGATTAAGGCAACAATGCCGGAGATGTACACTTTTTTCAAGGAAGAAACAGGTGTGCGATTTATGGAAATCCACGATATGCGGTATTCGTCAGATGAAATCGACCACATGCAGGCAGCCGAACGCAGCAAAACCGTATTCGAATGGCGTGTAATTCTTCGGCATCCCGGAGAAAAAACGGCACTCCGTGGTACATTTACGATTCCCGGCATAAAGAAGAAGCTGGGAAAGTTGAAAGCGGAGTGCAAAGTTTTTTGATACTGCATCCGATGAACGATTGCGGAGAACTACTCGCTCTTTTCTTTTTTATATTTCTCGGGACAAATTGAGATTTTCAGTAGATATAAAACCAAGAGGACAAAACACTACAGAACATGGAGGAAATCAAAATGTATTACATTATCAACCGTGAAACAGACAAACTCGAACTTTACTTTTCGAAGGAAGAGTATCAGGCCATGCCGGACGAAACGAAGTCCACGATCAGAAGCAACTTCCTTTTCTCCCGTCGTGGCGGCTGCTGGGTAAGCCGTGCAAAGCGTCCACACCTTTCCTATGTTGAGCGCATAGCAAAAGACCTTGGTGCGGAGTATCAGGGCAAGACCGGCGAAGAACTGACCTTCGAAGAAAAGATGGAACGGCAGGCAGACCGCGCAGCGGCCAGAGCGGAGCGCATGGACGCACGATCTGACGCAGCTGCGCAGCGCGGCGAAGCCCTGCAGAAGCCCGTCGAGAATATGCGCGGCGATATCGCGTTCTTCACGCAGCCGAACATCAACACGTCCGCAGGCCGCGCGTTCACCCGGCAGCGCGAGCGCATGTTTGCGGCGTTCGACCGTGGATTCGAAGAGTTCAAAAAATCAGAGTATTACGCCCAGCGGGCGGAAATTGCCCGCAGAACAGCAAATCTGGAAAATTCCAAGGATAAGGCATTCTGCGACCGTCGAGTGAAAGACGCGCAGAAGAACATCAAGGCCATCCAGAAAAATCTCGACCACTACCATGCCATGCTGGAATGTGACGGAATGGGAGAACAGCAGAAGCGCTTCGATGGTACGCCTATCGAGCGTGCAGAGATCGAGCGCTGGATTGAAGACGCAGAAGAACGTCTGGAATCCGAGATTTCCCGCCTCTGCTATTATCAGTCCTGCATCGACGATCTGGGCGGCGTGCAGTTCAGCAAAGAGAACATCAAGCCGGGCTACGTCGTGAAAATCAAACATTACAACGACTGCACCGTCCTGCGAACCGGCCCGAAAAACATTATCTATCGCACCCCGAACGGATTCAATCTGACTGCCGCCTACGCCGAGATTCTGGAAATCGTCAAAGCAGAGGAAACGATAAAGCCGACGCACCCGTTCAAGGTCGGCGAGGAATTCACCGTCAGCACCCTTCAGGCCGGTGCATGGGTTCCGGACACGTGGGAGGTCATCAAAGCCACGGTTGCAACCGTCACGTTGAAAAACCAGGCTACCGGTAAGACCGTCAACAAAAAGCCGCGAATCGGTTGGACGAGCAGCGGAGAGAAATGGAAGATTTCAGTCGGTGAATACTCCACAGACATCTGCAAGGACCTTGAAAAGTAAAAATATCTACCGGAGGCGGGACAAAGTTCCCGCTTCCGGTAGATACAAAAGCAGAACAGGAAAACCAAGAAAACTGGGAGGTACATAAAATGGGTTGGACTTGGCAGTGTGCGAAATTCTACGATAGAAAGGGCAACATCGACCGCAAAGCAGAGTGCGACGATCTGTACACATGGAACAATGAAGAAACCGGGGACAAATGCCGCGTTTTGAAGTCCGCAATGGTGGGCGCGACGTGGTACGGTGCTTGTGAGAGAACCAGACCCGGCCAGAATCCATACGTTTTCGCTGGCGTGTGCCTGACGAGCGTAGACAGCCGCGAATACTACAACTTTGGTTACAAGGACATGGATGAATCTATGGGGCCGTGTGAACGTGAGTGCCCGGTCTCCATCCTGAAACTGCTTTCCGCACGCGATGACAAATGGGCGATTGAGTGGCGTGCAGCCTGCCGGGAGAACGCAGCGAAAAAGTCTGCTGCCAAGAAAGACCCGAACAGCCTGCAAAATCTCCCGCTCGGTGCAAAAATCACAGTGCAGAAACGTGGCCAGGGCATCGTGCTCGAAAAAGGAAGAATCAGCAACCGTAAGAATCCGGTATGGATTTCGCGGGCTGAGAATGTGTACTATCCTCTGTCCCACATCAAGCGGTACGGCTACACACTCTGCAATCCAGCCTAAATTTCCAAGTCATGTAGAAATTTCAGAATCCACATGTTAGAATGGGATGAGATTGGGGGGGATGCCGATGTTCTACAAAGCCGGCGAGTACCGGATAAACCAAGAAAACGAATTTATTTCCGCCTCGACTGGATTGCCGCTGAAACCAGGCGATCTGGTGGCGCTGGAGGCTTTCTGTGACGCGAATGATATTTCGCCGATAAAATCCTATGGGAGGAAAATCGTTTCACAGAACCGCGAGGTAGTCGTTGTGAACGGTGTGAAGAAACTGTACAAGTCTGCCGTTGTGCGGATTTGAATCAACTTCGTGAGGTCACGAAATAGATTGCAATCAGGTTGCAAGTTGGTTGCAACATTCCAAGCGGTAATAGGAAAATAGCACGCGAAACGCACGGAAAACACACGAAAAACACACGCAAGTTGTAAGCAAGTTATACGCAAGTTACCATTTCCGCGAGGTCACGAAAATGGTTGAAAACCAAGAAAACCAGAGCCATCCACGTTCGGACGGTTCTGGTTTTTTGTTTGGAAATGCGGGACAAATGTGGATCTTGCGTAGAAATACAAGCAGGCAAAACATTAAGTGCCCCTCATTTTCATGCTCTCACGATATTGCTCGGCATCCGGCAAATACTTAAAGTCCACTGTTTTGTCATAGTTTTCTCGGACGACTTGCTCGATTTCCTTTAGGCTTACATGAAAAAATTCTTTTCTCCCATTCACCATATTGACCCGTTTGTCCGCAAAGGCATTGTGAAGCGCTGTTTCCAGTTTCGGAGCATCATCTGAGAAAATCAGCGCATGAATATCGAATCTAAACGGAACCGATGCGCCTCCGAGTTCGTCAATTCGGTCTTTCGGTTCTAAGCGTCTGGTCATACCTATTTTGTAGACACCTTCACCGAATGCCCCGATGTTCGATATCACATAGACGTACCCGGCTCTCTCATTTGCAGCGCGATAATCCACATCCTTTAGCGCCTTCTCCAAATCAGAAATCTCTCCATTGACGGCCTCAATTTTTTCTTGGATAAGCTTCTTCCGCTCGTCATTCGATTCGCTTTCCATTTGCTCATTCAGGCGTTGCATAAGGTTCTCATAGTGAATATGTTCTTTTTCGATTCGTCTACGTTCTTCTTCGATTTCCTTTTGTACTTTGAGATTTTCACGTTCAATTTCTCGTTGCTCGCGCGCGCGTTCTTTTTCTTCCTGCTTCTTGCGTGCGTATTCATACGCAAGGGCAAGCTCCTTGTGTTTAAGCTCCAAAAACTCAAAGGATATTTGAATGGCATTCACAGCATTTATCCCGTTGATTTTTTTGTAAATCTGGTCTATCCGTTTTTTCATGCTATCAAAATTGTTGAATTTCACTTTGTCGATAGCATTTTCACACTCTGTATTAAAGGACAAAAGCGCAGATTTTATGTTGTCTTCAATCATCTTTCTGCCCTGTGACAGACTTCCATTTACCTTCCACTGCGTGGAGCAATTTGCCGCGACGCCTAACCGTATCATTCGCTTTTGATTCTCACGGCAGTTTTGCAGCTCTGCTTTGTATTCCTCTGACGACGCAAAGTCGTACATCGGCTTATAGAGGCCAAATTCCTGCATCAGTTTTTCATCTTCAAGTTCTACGACCACCTCTCGCAGTTCTGCACCTTTGCCAGCAAGTTTTTCGATTTCTTTCTGTCTTTGCAAAATGTCGTGTTCAAGTCGAGATTCTTCATTTTTGAGAATTGCAATGTGTTCTTTCGCAGCAATGATCTGGCCGTGTTCATCGGTAAAAGCATTTTCATAAAACGCCTTGTCTTGTTGTAAGGACGCGACACTACTCTGCAGCGCCGATATTTCCGAACTCTGGGAATCTGAACGTTCCTGTAGTTTTTTGCGCTCCATCTCAGATTTCTTTAAAGCCAACGTCAAATCAGCGCACTCTTTGGCTTGTCTGGAAACTTCTTGTAACAAGTGTTTTTTCTGCTGGGACGCCTGATTGAGTGATTCAGATAACTCCGCGACTTTTCTTCTTAACTCGTCAGCTTCTTTCTGTTTCGCTGCAAGGTTGTCCTTTAACTCTTGTACTCTGAATAAATCCGTAACTCCCATTTCACATCAGCCTCATAAAATTATAATAAAAGTATATTGACAGCATCATTTTATTATGCTATTATTATGCTTGAAAGGAGGATATTGCATGGCACGACCGAAAGAGAACACTGAGCGGATAACCGTTTTCTTCCCGGCGGATGCACTTGAAAAAATGAAGGAAGAAGCTAAACGCCGTGGAATGACCGTAAGCGGATACGTTCGTTTTGCAGTTCTTGAATATCTCCGTGAAAGCCGAGATAAATAAAAAATCGAGCAACCGTAGCTAAGTTTGGCGACCCACTACGATTGCTCTTGTGCCAAAACCGCAGGGGTTTTGTCTATTCAAGTATAGACGAAGCGCCCTGTAAAAGTCAAGCACTTTTACAGGGATTTCTATACCCTTTTTCAGGAATTTCAGAATAGTTTTAAAAGCATCCACATCCCCTACAAATTTCGAACATTTCGCCTATAAACGGTATGACCTAATTCATTTGGAGGCCGAACTATACTGAAATTAGAGGGGTATTCCCTACACAAACACGATTAAAGGAGACGAGAAAATGAATAGCTTGACGGAAATCAAAAGAGTTCCCTTCATGGGATGTGAGCTCATGGCCGCAAAGGCCGACGATGGAATCATCTATGCAGGAGTTAGCTACATCTGCAATGGGATGGGGATGAGCGAAGGACAAGTCAAGGCAGAGCGCGTGAGAATCCGCAATGATAGTGTCCTCTCAAAAGGGGGACGAAATTTCGTCCTCCCTTCCGGTGGCGGTTCACAGGAAACGCTTTGCCTCGAATTGGACTACCTTCCCCTATGGCTTGCAAAGATCAGTATTACTCCAACGATGAAGGCTGAGAATCCTCAGCTTGCCGAACGGTTGGTGCAGTACCAGTTAAAGGCCAAAGATGCACTGGCAGCGGCGTTTCTTCCGAAGCGTCCCAACACAATGGCCGAACAGCTGCTGGCGCAGGCGCAGCTCATGGTCGAGCAGGAGCGTCGGATCAAGGCTCTGGAAGTCAGCAACGCTGAAAACGTGAAGACGATGGAGACGGTCAAAGACGCAATCGACATCATGGTAGCGCCGCCCGTAACGGCTGGCAACTGGCAGAGCCAGATGAACCGGAACGTCCGCGCATTCTGTATGCAGACGGGCCTCGACTTCCATAAGACATTCCAAGAGCTCTATACGGAACTGGAAGTATCCGCCGGGGTCAAGCTTGGTGTCCGCGTCAAGTTCGCACGGCAGCGTCTGCAGGTCAACGGCGCAACACAGACCGAGATCGCGGCCGTCTCAAAACTCAGCATCGTCGCACAGGACAAGAAACTGCGCGAGATTTTCAACAACCTGTACAACCGTATGGTTGCCAGATGCACAATCAGCAAAACTAGCACGCAGAAACGTTAAAGGAGGCCATCGCATGGAGGAAGAAAAGAAAGCATTTTTGCTTTACCACGAGGGTATCGACGATATCCTCGCCCTTCCAAGGGAAAGCGCCGGTGCAGTCATTCAGGCGATTTACGTCTACGTGAACACCGGCGCACTGCCGAAAGACTTTACCCCGCTTGAAGAAATGGTTTTCCGGCATATGCGGCAAGGGATAGACCGCAATGCGGAGAAGTGGGAGCGCGAACGAAAGAAGCGGCAGGACAGAGCCAGAAACGCGGCCAACGCCAAGTGGAAGAAGTTCGCAGAGGAACACGGGACAACCACTGACGAACTGCAGCGCCTTATGGACACAGCTGCTAAAGCATGCAATAGCATGCAACCGCAGAATGAACCATGCTATAGCATACCAGAGCATAACAATGAATGCGCAAGCACACCAAAGCAGGATATTTTATGTCAAAGCATGCACGAGCAGATTAAGCATAACACAGAAAAAAATAATTCTGCTAATAAAGTAAATGTAAGTGTAAATGTACCTGTAAGTGTAAGTGGTAATGGTAGTGTACCTGTTAGTGGTAGTGTACCTGTAAGTGTAAGTGTCAATGATCCTGTACCTGTTAAAGAAGAAGTGGGAGTGGAAAAGGGAAAGGAAGAGGGTGCAGGGGGAAACCATTGGGAAGAACCGCGTCCTTCGCGTGCTGCGCCGATGTTGCGTATGAACGCCGTGATCGTACCTGACGAACCGCCGAAGTCGAAGGACGGGTTGGTTTTTGGAAGCGAAGAGTATATCCGGATATTCAACGAAGAGTCCGACCGGTTTGCTCTGCCGGGAGAGAAGCCGCGTTATTTTGCCGACTTGACCGGGCCAATGCTGGTCAACCTCGAACGCTGCGAGCAATCCAGGCTGCAGAGTGGCCGTCCGAAGGAACGGTCTTCCCTTGTGAGAGATGAACTGATCGCACATGGTTTTTGGTGAGAAGGAGGTTTTGCGCCATGAACAACAATGAAATTCAGAAGGAGTTGTCCCGTCTGACGAAGCGCTATGCAGATGTCGGGGCCACAGAAGAAAAAGTCCTTGAACTGTTCGAGGCAATGAAGATCCGTTTCGCTGGTCGAGGCGACGAAGCTGCCGTGCTGGGTGTCCGTATGTCGCTGGGCGAGTATTTCCACCGGGAGGAAATTTTCTCCCTCGATGATGTCTGCTGCATGGTCGCACGACCGAAAGAGGAAGTCATTGCACACATAATCGCGATGGGGCCAGAGGTCATGCGCAGGCACATTGTCACCGTAGAGCCGTCGCCATATTTGGTCGAATACCTCAAGCGAAAGCACGAACGCGAAAACCGGCAGGACGGCCAGCAATGATGTTTCCAAAAAGTGCAGAACCCGTGGGACAAATTTGGATTTTGTGTAGAAACACAAATAGGGGGCCACACCGCCAAGCCAATCTCAAAATTCTGATGATGAAAAGGAGAGGTATGAATGAATATCAAAGAAATCTATGAGCGGTCTCAGAATGTCGACGGCTGGATTCTCGGCATTGATGGCAGCGCAAGCCCGGTGGATCTGAGCAATCCGGCAATCATGGCCGGTGTCGGGAAATTCCATGTGAAGACGATCTATCCAGAATTCGACGGCGGCAAAATCATCGTCGAGCTGGACGTTGCGACCACAGTCGAGACCGATTAAAAAATATTTTTTCGGCTTCCTCGCGGCACTTCGGCTGCGACAACTCCAAATATTCTTCGACAAGTTCCGAATTTTCCTTCTCTTTTGGAGATATCTGAACTTCTTCGACAGTTTTTATATGACCTAAATCATTTGGAGGCATGAGTATGCTGAAAATAGAGGCAGGTAACAAACGAAGCCAAGCAAACAAACAACAACAGGAGGAAAAAGCAATGACAAAAACCGAATGCGCAGTCTATGATCTGCTCAAGGAAATCGGCGTACCGACTCACAAAAAAGGCTACGCCTACATTCAGGAGGCAGTCACCAACAAGTACGATGGAAAGTACGAAGACTTCTCCATCACCGGGCCGAAAGGCATCTATTGCGACGTCGCAAAGAAGTTCAGGACTGAGGCCAGCCGGGTGGAACGTGACATTAGATCGGCTATCGATTACGCGTTCAACTACGGAGATCCCAAAGTGCTGTACGGAATCTTCGGAAACTCCATCGCTCCCGGAAAGGGAAAGCCAACAAACGCCATGTTTATCTTCCAGTGCGCAAAGGAACTTGAGCGGCGAAAGTCGGCTTGACAGAAAATCCCCGCAGGCAGCGGGACAAACGCAAAAACTCGGTAGAACAAAAAGTGCAAAGCAAATGCAAAATCAAAATCAGAAAAGGAGATCAGCCACAATGAAGAAAGAAAAATGCGCCGCTCTGGTCTATGTCGCGGAGCTCACCCCGGAAGATGTTTTCAGCCACTTGGTGTGTCACCACGCAGACGTTGTACGCGCCAGAAACGCGCAGCGGGCCTACAAGCGCCAGGTTGAACGCAAGCACCGCTGTATTGCCTCTATTGTGATCGTCGTATCCTCGCTCGCTACGGCCGCCACGCTGCTCATCAAGAGTGGAGCCATTCACTTCCTGTGATTGGAGGCCGCGCGTGTACAAGTTGTATGACAGTTATCCGGACTCCCCTGCCCTCGTCGGTACGTTTGATAGCGTCGACGAGGCGCGGGAAGCCGCACGGAAGCTAGACGAAGCAACGGGCGGGAAATTCTTCCCGAGACTCGTCAAGGATGGGAAGGTTATTCAAAATTGGGGGTATTGAGGAATGACATATGCGACGCTGGCAATCATCGCCTCTCTTCTTGAGAAGGAGAAAAACATCCGAGAAAAGGAATGCGAGCTCCTGCGCGAGAAGCTGAATTCTGCGCGTGACAAAGCGGACTTTTCTCCGGAAGATAGCGAGCTTTCTCGTGAAGTAGAGTTTACCAAAGCCTTATACGAAAAGGCCAGAAAAGGGCTTCTCAACCATGAACGCGCTTGCGAGGACTTTCTTGAGCATGATTTTCGATAGGAAATTTATTTGGAAGTGGGACAAATCCATTTTTTCGGTAGAAACATAGGTGTAAGACAAAACACCATACAGGAGGCCAAAAACAATGAAGAAAGTCAAGGAATTATGGAACGAGTTCGGCGATGTGCCGATGAACCCGGAAACGGAGTGCATTGAGGAAGCATGGCACGGGTTCCCGGCCGGAACAAATCGGGAGGAAATTTGGCACTGGTTCGAGGAAACGTTCGACGTTCGCGTCGCTGATCTGATGTACGGAGGTATCTGAAATGGGACAGCGTTCACAGATCTATGTCCGCGCGTCCGGGCAGCTCATCGTTGCAAACTACTATCAATGTAACTATGCCGAGCGAATGATTTCGCGTGCTAGATACGGCATTGAGTGCATCGATTCGGTCAAGGACTACAGCCACTGGATTTTTCTCCGCGACGTGAACGTCGAACATTTGCGCCGTATTCTGGACGTAAACTTCGACCTCAAGGACCACCAGACTTCGAGCAAGATCATCGAAGAATGGAAGGACGTTTTTCCAGACAAGCCTTTCAACGATGTCGTGTTCAACTGGCAAGACAATAACGACGGTCAGCTGTTCATCGACTTCACGAAAGACGGAAAGATCTCTTATGCGTTCCGGAAGACGGAAGACAAGGCGTGCGAAACTCCGATGTCTGCTGCCGAATACATGGAATGGGATCGTCGGAACTGGCTGGATTGCGAGTCCATGACGAAGGCCGCGAAAGCCACCTGCCGCCGCAACATTGCAGCTATCGATAAGATGGCAAGACTTATGACCGCAGAGGAATTGAAAGAGTTCGTCCATCATGACTACGGGTACAAATCCGTTCAGGAGGCAGACTGACATGACCTTTAGAGATTTCTGTACAGGCTTCCGCGATTACTGGCCGAACTTCGTTGCAAAGCACTGGAACTTCTCACAGTGCAGAAACGGATACAGTGCCGGGTACACGCCGAAATATCCAGAAAAGACAGCAGCGGATTTCGACGTATTTTATAACACTTGCGACGGCTCATGGACACTCTACGCTGAAACAGCGTGCGTCCCGATTATAAGAAGGTTTGAATCCTTCGACAAACTTGCGAAGCAGGCTTGTGAACCCGCAAAATGCCCGTAAGTTCCCGCAAGATACCCGCAAAAAACGTAGATTTTCCGGGACAAATCCGGAATCCAGGTAGAACAGTAAATGTAAGCAATCACACAACAACAATTATTTTATGGAGGTAATTCAAAATGGCAAAGGCAACTAAGGAAGCACAGGAGACCAAGGCGATCAGACGGTACATCAAGCTCACGTTCATCGAGCCGGTGCTGGGCACCTGGCCGAGTAACGAGAATGTGGCTCGTGACTTCATCGCGTCCAAGTCTCCGGACGCAAACACAATCGAAGATGAGGTTGCAGCGATTGGTGCGGAAGCTGTGGCTGATAAGGCAATGACGGTATTCCCCCGTGTCGATGGCAAGCCCGTGTTCTATGATTATCAGATCAAGGGATTTTTCAAAGACACTTGCAGCGCCCTCGCCCGTGCCAAGTACACAAAGTCCAGCGGCCTGAAAGCATTCAAGAAGGTCATCGACGGTCTGATCTTCCCCTTCCCCCGCGCAATTTCCATCAACGTCAACGGAGAAATCGGCGAATGCCAGCGTGCGCTCCGTGCGCAGACTGCGCAGGGTGAGCGCGTGAGCCTCGCAAACTCCGAGGAAATCCCGGCTGGAAGCACGATTCAATTCGGCGTAACACTCGCAGACCCGGCGCACGAAGCACTGCTGATGGAGTGGCTGGACAATGGATTCTTCCGCGGTCTCGGTCAGTGGCGTAACTCTGGCAAGGGCCGATTTATCTACAAGATGCTCGACGAGGAAGGCAACAACCTCGGCGGCACGGCAGAGAAATTCGGTTACATGATGCAGGAGGCGAACTTCTTCCCGGAGGAAAAGGCGGGCTGATAGGGCCGCCGAGTGAAGCAGCGGCGCAGGTCCGCGGTGCCGGGCGGCGCACAGCAAAGGAAAAGCGAGGTAGCGCAAGGCGTAGCAACGGAGAGGTGGAGCGCCGCACGGCCAAGAACTGCATAGGATAGGCTGAGTTCTGTTTTGGAACCAGAAGAACAGCAGAGGCTTCGCGGGGCGATGCGTATCTCGGCAACGCAATGGAAAAGTGGAGACTGGCGTGGTGCTGCAACGGAGCCGCTGGGAGATGTTTTGCATAGTGAAGGCGAAGTATTGAGAAGCAGTGACACGCGATGGCTGGGCATCGAAATGAGTCGCCTCGATGCGCCCGGAAAAGCAACGGAAATGCAGAGATTAGCGATGCTAGGCAGGGGCAGAGTGCAGTTAGGCAGGGCAGAGTGCAGTAGTGCTCGGTATAGCAAAGGAATGGAAAAGTAAAGAGTCGCCGCGCACAGAAACGCAAGGGCGAGGCTTGGGGGTGCTTCGAGGCGTGCAGCAAAGGCTCTGAGAGGATTAGCTTTGGGACGTGAAGCAATGGCGATGCATCGAGAAGCCGGGAGAGGCCAAGGAACGCAATGGTTCTGCACTGTTTTGAATCGCAATGGCGTCACATAGCATGGAAACACTTGGCGAAGCAAAGGCAAGGCGGAGAGTAGCTACCTACTGCTGAGGAATGCAAAGGATTAGTTGAGAAGCGAGTAGCCACGCAAAGGTAAGGCTAGGAAGGGCTAAGCGTAGCGACGCATCGGCACAGTGTATAGTGTGGCCGGGCGCTGCAATGGCAGAGCGAGGCGTGGCCTTGCGGAGAAAAGCAGTGGCGAAGCAACGCGAGGAAAAGCAAAGATTAGCAACGGCATAGTACAGTATCGAATGGTCGGGTTATGCAAGGGAATGGCGAAGAGTCGCACGGACCGGCACAGCGCGGCATGGCATAGCAGAGGCATGGAACTGCGAGGCGATGCACGGGTTTGCGAAGGGAAAGCGGTGCAAATCGAAGTGCGGAGCGGCAACGAAAACGTAAAGGAATGCCACGCAGTGTGATGGATAAGGATTGCATGGGAACGCTCTGAAACGCGAAGGTGAGGCGTGGCTTGGTAAGGAGATGAGCCGCGCCGATATGCAAAGGCAGGGAAGGGTAATGCAAAGAAATGCAACGGATGAGCAAGGATAGGCACAGGGCAGCGATGTCTGGCAATGGGAAGGCGACGTCCGGTAACGTGACGCGAGGGCTTTCAACTGTCTGCGAAAAAATTTTTTGATGTCTATTGGGTGCTAAAAACGCTCAAGGAGACGTTCGCTCTGCATAATGTTCTGATACCGCATATATTTCCGAACTTGCCAGAACATTTTAGCTAAAAACAATATGACCTAAATCATTTGGAGGTCCGAGTAAAATAAAAAGTGTAAGGGGGATTTCAAGTGGCGTTCCCAAATGGATATGAAAAGTTCCGCGAAGCGATGATTGCTTACGAAAACAACCTGCGAGCAATCGGGCGCGCAGAAACAACCATCGAAAACGAAGAGCGGATTTTCAAATACTTCTCCGGCTTCATGCTGGAAAATGGCCGGTGGGACAAGCGCGAAGAGAGTTTCATAGACATTCAGGCGTGGCGAGACCAGCTGCGGCGTGACGGGAAAAAGCCGTCGACAATTAAGCAGTATCTGAAAGTTCTGAGCAGCTTCTACAAGTTCGCCTCTTCCGCGCAGCTCGGAGACAAGCGCTGGTACGATCAGAATCCCGTTGGTGCCCTACTTTTGCCGGACACCAAAAAGCGGGACAAGCGCCCGTATGACGAACTTCTCACAGACGAGCAAGTTCTTCTCCTGTGGCGGAACAATCCTCCACAAAAGCTCAGACGGCCAGAATATTGGGAGAGGAATTACGCCATCGTCATTCTGCTACTGACTACAGAAATCCGCAACAGGGAGCTTCTGTCGCTCACGCCGAGCGACCTGGACTGGGAAAACTCAGAGCTGATCGTCGAGCATGGCAAGGGTGATAAATACAGGTCCGTGGACTTCCCTCTTCTCGCACAAACCGCCATGCGGATTTATCTGAATAGTGGAATCCGGCCAGAGACTGCAGGCGACCATGCCCCGCTCTTTGGGACAGAGGCAACCAGAGACTTTCAGGGAGCCAACAAAGGCGCGGAGTGGCACGCAGGGACGCGACAGTGGCTCTCAAACGTGGTCCGGCGTCATGTGAAATCCGTAACCGGTGTAGATGATATCCGATCTCACGACCTGCGGCACATCGGTGCGCGGCTTGACCTGAACAGCGGGATGAGCATTGAGGAACTGCAGTCAAAACTTGGGCATGAGTCAGTTTCAACAACACAGATCTATTCCGGCAAACTCACCAGCCGCAAGAAGCGGCGCATGACAAAGATAGTGCTGGAAGAAAAAGACCGTCAAGCTCAAAGAAATATCGAACGTTTGGAGGTTAACGGAGATAATTTTTTCGGGCAGCTCCGGTTGAAGCAATTCCAGCAGCCGGAGACAGCGTAGGCAAAACCAAGAAAACCAAGAAAACGAACAGCCAGAAGGCCAGCGGGAAAAACCAAGAAAACTAAAACTCGCCGGGTTCCGTTCAACCCGGTACACGATGGGAGCAGGTGCGCGGGATAGCTCACGACCATACCGTATCGGTTCGAATCCGATTCCCACCACCAGCCGCAGTTTTTTCATTTGTTTTCCTGCGGCACGGCATATGGCCTCCTTTCTGATAAAGAAAAGCGTCACCCACGTAAGCGCAGGCGCTCGCCGGAACATTTCGGAGATTCCGGTGCTCTGATTTGAGAAGATCAGCTGTGGGTTTCGGTCAAGAGCGCACCCGAAGCCGTGTAAAACGGGGTGCACTTATGTGCGTGTAGTTTAATGGCAGAACCTCAGACTTCCAATCTGATGGTGGGAGTTCGATTCTCCTCACGCACTCCACATGGGTGTTGTGGCGGGCCCAGGGAAAGTTTTGAAGTTCCAAAGGCTTGGTGAAACGATATATCCGGCCAACCGCTCGGCCTGTAGGTAGTGCAAGTACGACAGGGCGCAGAATTACAGTAGCTGGCTCCGGCTTAATGGTGAAAGCAAACGGATGCGACCGATGCACCGGCGCAGGGCTGAAAAGTTCCGTGGTCAATTCCCTCTTGGCTTCCACACGGCTCGCTGTGAGGCGTGAAAGATGGAAGAAAAACTGGCGTGGCGACGCAGACCAACGGCGCAATGCCGCGTCTAGGCGTTGAGTAATGGCGGCTCTGGGGCCAAGAGTGATTGGCTGTGACAAAATGGAGGAAACTTATGAACGGAGAAATAATTCCTGTTGTTCTTCTTGGAAGTCTCTTCTTTGTACTTCCACTTGTCCTTTATGTGGAATGCGAAATCAATTGTGATGTTTTCGGTGACGAGCACGACGGCCATGCACACCTGACTTTTGAAGAATTCTACGCTTACTATCTCATTTCCCCAAACAAATGGGATATCGATCTGGATTCGCTGTATTACAACAGAGGGGAAGATTTCATCCGGAAAAAGGTCACGTTTCTTCGTGTCAGAGACGTCATTCGATACAGAAGGTTTGCAAAAAGACGCCACGATCAATGTCTTTGTGAATACTCTGATATTTCAAAACTTGCCATCATAAAGGGCATGAGTGAAGATGCCGGAAAACTGCAAGAGTCCGCATTGAATGATATCGAAGAAGCAGCAAGAAGGTACATAGAAATCGTCCGTAGATGTGTAGAGGCTGACCAAAGATGAGTGATAATGGCACAGCGTACTGCATCAGGTGCGGGAAGAAGACAGAGTATTCGATAAAGCTTCAGCGCGTGAGAGTGAATGTTTGTGGGGTGCGTTTCAGCTATATTGAGAAGGCCCCCCTGCTGCACGAACTGTGGAGAAAGCGTCTACATCTCGGAAGTCGAAGATCAGAATGTTGATGCCAGAACGCTCGAATTCAACAAAGCGAGGGAAAAGCTCAGACACAAGATAGATTCAAATGGAGGTAAATCATGAGTCTTGATATTCGTTACTTAACCAACGGCACAAAAAACGTCTACGTTGTCGTAGACAGTGCATCGCGCCCGGTTTCTGTCAACTACTACGACACGCGGGATGAGATTCCGGTTCAGATCCGGCACTATGCGCCCGAAGGAAAGCCGATGTTTGTCGGTCCTGACGGAGCGCGGCTTCTTTTCGCAATGAAGGTGCTGTATCCAGAGCTGATGTGCGAATACTGCAGAAAGCCCGGATATTCAGGTGCTGTTTGCATATTTGAATCGTGCGTCCGTCCGTGGAAAACGTGCAAGTACAGGTACACGGGGTCAGGAGCATGAACGATATCAGGTCGGTTGATTTCAGCGACGCGCAGCTTAAATCGTTCCTGTTTGAGGTGTACAGTGCAGCCTTTGAAGCCGGATATTCCCGATGTACAGACATACACACTGGTTTCAACACATGGTATCGTGATGTAATTCAGAAAGACAATCTTCCCGTCTATGCCATGCTTGACAGCACCGACAAGGACGTGCGGAACGCAATGGATAGTGTCCTCTGCATCAATCAGATTTTGTATTCGGGCCACTATGAATCAATCCGGCCGCAGCTTGAATTTGCGGTCAAAGTATTAAAAGATTTCATCGCCGAAAGGTGTTGAGATACCATCTGAGTTTGGCTAGTTCACACAAGCGTGCCGCTGTGTAGAAAATCGGAACCCATGAAAGTCCTCGTTGCGCTGGTACGCCAAACACAACAGTGCGGGCAGAAAGCCTTGGAAAACAGTTCAAGGTTGCCAGCTGGGGCATTCCAGACAAAGAGCAGGAAGTTGGAGGCTCATAGTGCGGTGACGTAACCAATTCCGCACATTACATGGAAGCGTAGTTCAGCGGAAGAATGGTGGCAGAACAGCCACATGTCATTGGTTCAACTCCAATCGCTTCCATTATCACACGCGCCTCTGCTCAAGCACTGCAAGCGTCTCCGTGTGATCTGGGAAAGCCAAAAAGTCCTGGCTTTGTAAGACGGCCCTCAAAGGATGAAGGGAGAACGCCGGTGTTTGACTATTGCCAGGAAGCAAAGAAAGCTGTAGCGGAATTGGACAAATACGATCTGTCGGATATTCTGAAACAGTGCTACGAAATCGGGTGGTGTGATCCTTGGGATATCGGGGAGCACGGCATCATCGGGAAATATCCAGAACTGGAAGGTTCGGTACATGCGTTGGATCTGGATGAACTCATGGAATATCTCATGGAAAAATATCCGGTAAGGTTCAGCGAACGCATTTCTTACGCTATGTACCTAGTGTCGAAAAGCAACAACGAATAGAAACATACGGATGCGTGGCCGAATGGAAAAGGCAGCAAGGGTATGCGGTGCAGGAAAGCGCGGCACACTCAAACCTATTGGGGTTAAAGTAGCCACCTCGGACGGGAATAAAGCTCGTCGCATACTGCCTGCACCATGCGGGGTTCAAATCCCCGCCGCATCCACCAAAGCGCCCTTTTGCGGGAGTCGTGGCGCTTTCTACAAATAAAGTTCAACCCTCCGCGGCCACTGCGTCAGTGTGGCAACACGCGGCATTTGGTAAAGGGCAGCGACGAGCAACTGGCCCGAGGCAGTTCGATTCTGCCGAGCCGCACCAGCGAAGTCTGCAAATCTGCATGGTTAGTATCAGCTGCTACGGCCGATGTAGAGAAAACGCCGTTATAATGACGCAGATAAGGCGCTTCGCACCATGCCCGCCAACATACGAGGTGGTTACTCTATAAACCGTAGTTGGAATGAAACCTCCGCATCTGGCAGCGGTGTCGTCGGGTGGATATAGCCGATAGCGAAGTTCGGGAGTAAACAAGCGAAATGGGAACTCCCCACTCAGATCGTCCATCATGAGGGTAACAAGGTGGAGATAAGGAGCCATCAAATCATGCTTCAAGCGGAAAAGCCGCTTACTCGACCGGAGCCTGCTCTGGTCAAGGTTACAGGTTGGTTCGGCGGGACGCCGCTGCATGAGCCTGCATACAGGGGCATCGCCAAGCGGTCTAAGGCATGGGACTTTGACTCCCATATCCGCAGGTTCAAATCCTGCTACCCCTGCCAGCCGCCCGTTGGGGTTCTCCGCGCAAGACAATAACAAGGTGGATGATAGACCTGCACAGCAGGCCCGCCGCTGGCCGGCATTGGGCATACCGCAGGTCCACCGGCTAAAGGTGCTAACCCATAGCGCCCAAGGAGAACAAGGCAAAAATGCAGCTATATGAGCCGAAAGCGGGATAACGGCTACGCTGCAATATATGATGGTGCCGCATTCACAGGGACACTGTGTTGCGAAACGGCTAAGTGGAGTTTGACGAACAGCCATCATCAACGTAAAGGTCAGGCGGATATAGACCTTCGTAGGACAGTACAAGCTCTGCATTTTGAGCAGTCCTGTTCAGCTTGCCGAAGAAAGCCCGTGCACGGCCAATTCGGATGAATCCGCCATCACCGCTCGTTACGCTTGGAGACGAGGATAATAACTCCAAGCTAGGCAGCACCTTTGGGTACGCTTTAAGGGCTGCTGATACACAAGCGCCGGTGTGCAATCACCTGATTTGCCGTTGGTCTGCGCGCAAGACCTCACGGTCGGTACGTCAAGCCGGGATTGATGGGCCGTTAGCTCAACGGTAGAGCAAGCCGCTCATAACGGCTCGGTCGTAGGCTCGACACCTACACGGCCCACCACTGATTCTTGAGAAAGGAGGGTCACACATGAACAAGGAAGAACTCGTTCAGGCAGTTGCCTGCAAGACCAACATGCCGAAGACCGTCAGCCTCGAAGCTATCGATGCCGTTTTCGCAGCAATCGAAGAATCTCTCATTGCGCACGAAGATGTCACTATCGCTGGTTTCGGCAAGTTCGCTGCGAAGTACCAGAAGGCCAGAACCGCGAGAAACCCGGTCACGGGTGGAACGGTCGACGTTCCGGCAAAATTCTCAGTCAAGTTCTCGGCAAGCAGCGTGCTGAAAAAAGCAGTTGCAAAGTGAACTATGGGGCTGTTTTGCCCCTCTACATAATATAAAAACTACGGAAAGGATGCAATTTCATGCTAGATATCAAGATCCATCGCGGCGATATTTTCTGGATTCGTCAGGACTATGGTGCCGTCGGCTCCGAACAAAAAAAGAATCGCCCTGCGATCATCGTCAGCAACGACAAAAATAATACATATTCCGAAACTGTAGAGATTGTTTATCTCACAACCGCTGAGAAAAAGCCCATGCCCACGCACGTCACTATCGAAACGATGGGCAAGCAGTCTACCGCTCTTTGTGAGGCTATCTACACGGTTGATAAGGGACGCCTGGAGAACTACTACTGCACATTAACGACCGAGGAAATGAAACTCGTTGACCAGGCTGTTCTCGTCTCCTTGGGGCTTACAGCCCCCCCTACCTGCATCGTAGATGTATCTCAATCGTCGGAACTAGAAAAGGTCCGTGTTCCGCTCAACGAGCCATTCGGCTTAGAAGACGCATATCGTGTGATTCAGAAGGAACGCGATACGCTGCTTGCACAGAAAGAAATTTACGAAAAAATCTGTGCCGCTGCGTTGCCGCGTTGGCCGAAGGAGGTTGAGTTGGGCGCATGATTTATCTTGACCACGCAGCTACTTCTCCTACGCTTCAATGCGCAAAGGTCGCCTTCAACGCGGTATCAGCAACGATATGGGGAAATCCGAATTCCATACATTCCTTTGGACAGGACGCCAGAAAGACACTTGAATCGTCCCGAGAGGTCGTAGCACAGTGTTTGGGGTGTGAGCCGGATCAGGTGTTCTTCGTTCCATCTGCAACAGAAGCTTGCAGGATTGCGCTGGCGATTATGGTTGAAAAATGCCGTTTTGTTACTGCAAGCCTCGTCGAGCATTTGGCCGTGACAAGCATCACAGACTATATGGTGCCAATCATCCGTACAGGTAATAAACTGCGCGGCGCAGCTCATATCTGCACTAATAATGAAACCGGCAAGATTTATGACCTGGGAAAGGATTTTCTTGGGTACGACGTAAAATTCTCTGACTGCACTGCCGCTATAGGAAAGCAGAAGATCAACTTCCGAAGCAGCGGTATAGACTTCATATGCGGATCAGGGCATAAGATCGGCGCTCCGGTTGGGATTGGCGTTCTGATTGCCAAGACCCCAGCGGACATCACTGAACGTTTCCATTTTGGCACACCATCTGTTCCCCTTGCTGCCGCATTTGCATCGGCATTGGAGTTCCGCACCAAAGAGATAGATTTGTTTGCTGGCGTAACAGAATTCTTGCATGACCGCCTGATTGATGGTATCATGAATGAAATACCAGACGCGCAGCTCAACGGTTGTCCGTGCTTCGGGCATCGGATGGAGCAATCTCCATACATCACGAACGTCTCTTTCCCAGGCATTGAAAACCACGCGCTTGTCCTGCGGCTTGCCGCTGATGGCCTGATGGTTTCTTCCGGTGCGGCGTGCTCCAGCGGTAATAACGAACCTTCTCGTGTGCTTCTTGCATCTGGTTATTCTGAGGAACGTGCACGGTCAGCTATCCGTTTCAGTTTCGATTACAAGCTTGATTTCGATGCAAACGATATGGGCAACAACTACGGCCTGAACCTCGAACGAGATGCAAGAATCATCGACGAGGCCGTGAAGATCGTGGCACAGAACGTGCGGGAAATGAAAAAAATTTCGTCCACGCGGGACAAATCTGATTTCCCGGTAGAATCATAACTGTAAGCCCTCACGGGCACATCAAAAAATTATAGGAGGAAAAACAAATGGCAATGGATATTCAGGATATGGTGGCTGCAATGCTGTCCAAGGATGAGTCTTTCCACGGAAACGAGCTGGTTCCCGCGAAAGTTGAGGTCTACAACAAGCTCAAGGAACACGGAGCTGCGATTGCGAAGGTGCTGCGTACCCCGTGGCACGCAGACGATCTGGAGGTGCGGGACCGGAACACGTTCGTCTACGTCGACTTCCCTCTCCCGGTCAACATTCTCAATGACAGCATCCGAAATCGTATTTCCGAAATGTACAAGCTGGCCGATATGGTAACGCTCGCCGATGTCAACTGCCGGCTGCGTATGACCTTCACGGTCGCAAACGTCTGGAAAGAGTGAGGGGATATTATGACGAAACAGGAACGCCTTATCGTATCGGCTTATACTGGCGTGTTGATGTGTGGCTTTTGGGAGTTTCACAACTATGTGGAGCAGCTTTTGCAGCGTCCAGTTTACACGCACGAGCTTGCAACGGAAGATGTGCAAAAAGAGATCAAGGAAAAGGCGCGGCCGGCATTTTTGATGTTATGCCAGGAGGATTAAGAGGGACTTAAATAGAGAATTGGAGGCAGCCATGAAGAAACTTTCAGAGATCATCCCCGGAAAAATTTTCGAGTTCGCAGGTGAGAAATTCGTTGTTTTGCTGCAGGGTGATGGCGCTGCGCTTGTACTGCTGGCGCAGAGCACGGAAAAGCTCCCCTTCAATGACAGAGAAGACATAGAAAAACTCGGCGATTATACCTGCTCTGATCTGAAGGAGTACATTGACAAATGGGTAGAAAAACTGCCGCGTACTCCCGAGGAAGCTGCAGCCATTCTCCCGTTTGAAGTTGACCTGAGTTGCCTCGACCGCGGTATGACTTATGGAAATATCACGGTCAAAGCAGCGCCCCTGACGCTTTGGCAGCACCGACAATTCGAAGACATAATTCCCGAAAACAAGGATGACTGGTGGCTCGCCACGCCGGCGGTCAGCACGCGGGTACCCATTACGAACCCCGATGTATTCTGCCTTGTGTGGCGTGTCTGGAAAAGCGGAGACAGGGGTATTGGATTTGCATATATGCCGCAGGGTGTCCGCCCCGCCTTGCTGCTCAAATCTGATATCAGCGTATGAGGTAACTCTAATGAGATTAAACGGAGTAGACGTCGGAGATAAAATTTCAAAATTCGTCAAGGAACACGCAACAGTTAAGCCAGAAATGAAATCCGTAAGCAAGGATGAATTCGTAGCGTTCATCAAAGCCTATCCGCGTCCGCTGGTAAGAGATGTTTGCGGGATCTGTGATCCGCCTGCAATCTCATGGAATGACTTCCTGTTCGGCAAGTGGCCCGATTCGGTTGTAGCCAGAACATTTGCCTACGATGATAACCCCGGAGACTATTTCTACGAGCCGGAGGAAAAACGAGACTACTCCATCATGGTTAATCATGATGCGGTCGCAGCGGAAATTTTTCGCCTGTTTCAGCAATACATAGATGCCAAAAGTGGGGGTGAACGTATGGAAGGTAAACTCCACACGAATGTGGTCAAAACCCGTTACACATTCCTTATTGTGTACGACGACAAAGACAACGAAGAAGTCACAGTCGAAGCCGAAAGCGTGGGTGCAGCAGCGTTAATGTTGCCGCATTATCGGAGAGGTGCAATGCTTTTGAGCAGTGCGCCAGTGGAAGTAGAGGGTGATACGCATGGATGAAAATCAGGAAATGAAGCGGTTCGCCGACCGGCTCTGGGACTACTTCAAACCGAAAATTGAAGAACTGACCAGATCGAACATTTGGTATTTCCGGGCACAGGTCACGCGAGTGGCCGCAAACGGGAAGATCACCATTCAGCGAGCATTCGACAAAGAAGTCGCTCTCCCCTACGTCTCCAGCATGGAGAATGCGGCTGTCGGCACGCAGGTCACTGTATTCGTCCTCGGCAGCAGCATGACAAACGCTGTTATCGTCGGTGACGGAACACTGAGTAATCTCTGAGCCAGAAAAGAAAAAACCGGGAGGAATTAACCTCCCGGTTTTTTTCATACCTTTTTCACATATGCTTTGTAGACATAGCCTTCCTTGCCGGACACGGTTCTAACATAGTACCAGCTCTTCGTCTGATATCCGTACCATGTGACCGTTTCACCGTATTTCAGGACAAAGCGGACTTCGCTGCTGGTAGATGCGGCTGCGCGAAGATTCAATTCACTGGCCGTGACCTTCATCTTTACGCCGTTCGCTGCGGATTTATCCGTCTCAATCCAGTTTTCTGACTTCACGGGCTTCGGCTGAACGGCATGATTGCCATATTGCCGTTTGCTAAGATAGTTGCCCTTCCCACTTTTGAGCCAGATCGCCACAAATCCACGAAGCTTGTTGGGGCGTGCCCACGCAGCAGTTGGTGTGACGTAGCTGCTGGAAGCTCCGCCGTCAAGGTTGATTGCGAATTCGTACTTCTCAGCGACGAACTTGTTTGCAACAACGTCCATCGGGACCTGTTTCTCTGTGACGATGATGCCGAGCACCTTACCCTTCAGCCCCATGGCCGTCCGGTACTTGTTGCCTTCAAGGCCCTTGGGAACCGTGAATCCCTTCACACCGTTCTGGACTATAGCGGGGTAGCCACCGACTGCATCGGGCGACGTGACGGCTCCACGGGCCTCCTGAATGGGCATCTTATAGTCCTTGAAGCCGATGAACGGCTGCCACCCTTGATATTCCATTGTTCCCTTGTGCTTTACGCCGGATGCCGGCGTGTACTTGCCGTAGTTGAAGAGTTCCGCATTGATGACGATATCGGGGAATCTGTCATTCCATGTAGCGCGAATTGCAACACTGCCGGTTGTTTCCCCTCTCGCGTCTGCCATTTTGATATGCTCAATTCGGTCAATACGGGAAAACGGGACCTCGGCGAAGATGCCACCTTGGAACTCAGAATACTTCACTGTCGTTGGGGTTGAAGAAGTTGACGTAGTGGGCTTAGAATCTTCGCTGCCAAGCACGTCCCAATTAGGACGGCCAATTCCACCGATGGAGGCAGAATTTCTGTAGTACCACTTTTTAAAAACGCCGCCGCCATTCGCAATCACAGTGTTGCTACCGGAACTGGTGTTCCCCTCAATGGTATAGACCCGCGCATTATCGACCTTATACACGATGCCAGTGTGCGTCATGCTTCCTGGCTTTCCGAAGAAAATCTGGTCGCCCTCCTGCACTTCTGCGACAGGAACGGCCTTCCCTGCGGCTTTGTAGTAGTTATACGATTCCGTACAGCCAGCACCATAGCCGCCCTTCGGTTGACAGGTTGCTTTCATGCCGAGTGCAAGTCCGAATGCCTTGATAAAGCACCAGTCCACAAACATATCACACCAGGGGAGTCCCTGCTTGGGAGCATGGTAGGTCCCCCATTTGGCATGGTCCCGAGCGTACTTCGTGTAGTTGTTTCTGCCGGCATTCGCAGTCTTGCTGTCGAGCTCTGCGTTCGTCGCTTTTTCCAGATAACCCTCTTCAGTTGCCGCAATGTCGAGCAGCTTTTTCTTTGCTTCCTGAATGGTCATTTGATATTCCTCCTTTTGCGAGGCTAAAGCCCTATTCCTGACTACCGTTCGGTGTTCTGTTCTTATCTTCGCTCTTGGCGCTCTGATAGCCGAAGTAGAACGTCAGAACCATCACTATGATGGAATAAAAGTCCTTCGGCTCTACCTTGTCACGAAGTGCCATTGCAACAAACGCACCCGTGAGTACAATCGTTACGAGTGACTTGACCTTAAAAAGGTTCTCGATGATGACTTGCCACCAGCTGTTTTTCATAATAGTTTCCCTTCTCAGTCTTTAAGGACTGCTTCAATGATTCGTGCGGTTGCATCCAAGCCATGCTTTTCCGCCAGTTCCCGTACAAATATGAGTGCGTACTTGCTTCTATTTTCGTTCTTTGCTTTCCAGAAATAAAATCCGGTAGCTGCAGAAACCTCAACGATCCACCCGCAGAGTACCGTTGCAGCAGCTGCTTTATCGTCAGCAGCCAGGAAAATGACGATAAACACAACAAGCATCAGATACGAGAAAATGAGAATGCGTTTGCTCCATTCCATTCCTTTTAAGACACCACTTCCCATTCGTCCACTTCCTTCTTGATTTTTTCGATGAAAGAATTGCCCTTGAGTGCCTTGTATGCCTTGTACGAATATTCGAAATTTTCGGCTTCGTACTGGCGGATCTTTTGTGTGTCCTTATTCTTGTAATAGGTGTGCAGCATGTCAGAACGAAGTTGACACTTCATTCCGGCCTTGATCGCGCTATCCCCCATGACCCACTCACGGATTGGCTTAACCAGAACCACCAGTACAGCGCCAATCGTAGTAATCCCACCAAAGATGGTCACGATATCTTTGAAAGTTTCCATTGCTTTTCTCCAATCATTCGATATTGACGAAGCAAAAGAGAGCCGCGAACGCAGCCATCTTTTGCTTCGCTCGCGGCCCTCTTCGGCCCTTCTGCGCCGCCCTTTCAGCGCAGGACACTATGGGTTTTTATTTCACAGCGGGAGGGGGAATCCACTTGCCGCAGAAGAAATGAATACAGGCACTGATTCCGTATGCTGTGTCGGTGAATGATCTGCACAGTTTTGCTCCATGGTTGTTGAGCACGGGACCAATCTCACTCATCGTTTGCGCCCTTTCTGGCTTTTCGCCGTGTCACACGTTCAATCTGCCTGCTTGTCTTCTTGAACTGGGTCCCTTTGCAGATCCAGTACAAATTCGTTTCCTCAATTACGTCGAAGGTCTCTCCGGATTTGAGCTTGAGAATGTATTGCGCAGTTTTCCTTTCATTGACACTCCCCACGGCTAAAGCCGGGGGATTCTCGTTTCTACGACCGCTGCCTGCACCTGCGAGGTCTACGCAATCTCCACGAGCGTTAATTCGGGCGTGTCCCGCCCTATTGTTGATTTCCATAATGATTCCTTTCTACGCCATTAGGCGCATTCCTTCGTGCAAAATGTTCTTCGCGGCGTTGATGTCCCGATCATGACGCGTCCCACATTTGGGGCACGTCCACTCCCGCACCGCCAGATTCTTTGTGCCGATGTTCCGATATCCGCAACAGGAGCATAGCTGGCTGGAAGGGAAGAAACGGTCTATCTGTATGACCTTTTTCCCATACCACGCGGCTTTGTATTCTAACTGCCGTCGGAACTCGCCCCATGATGCGTCGCTGATGGACTTCGCAAGGCAATGGTTCTTGACCATGTTCTGCGGTGCTAAGTCTTCGATGCAGACTACATCGTTCTCCCGGATGAGTTGCGTTGACAGTTTGTGCATCATGTCGCTGCGCTGGTTTGTGATATGCTCATGCAGCCGTGCCACCTGAAGCCTCGCTTTCTCGTGCCGGTTGCTCCCCTTTGGTTTTCGGGAGAGCAGCCGTTGTAGTCTGGCAAGTTTCTTCTGGCTCTTGGCTAAATAACGCGGGTTTGGATATTCCGTTCCATCTGACGTAATTGCGAATGCTTTCAGCCCCATATCAACGCCGATAACACAGCCTGTCTTTGGAAGCGGCTCAATCTCCACATCAGTGCAGCAGAGCGATACGAAGTATTTCCCGCTGGGATTCTGAGATATCGTGGCCGATAAAATGCGCCCTTTGACTTCCTTTGAAACCCGACACTTGACATGTCCCAACTTTGGAAGCTGGACTGCATTTTCAAAAATCTTGATGTTGCAATTCGTCGTGTAACTCTGTCTATGGTCGCGCTTGCTTTTGAACTTTGGAAAACCGGGCTTCTCACCGTTCTTTACTCGGCGAAAAAAGTTCTTATATGCAGCGTCCAAGTATTTCAGCGCATTTTTTAAAGCGCACTTATCTGGTTCTTGTAGCCATTCGAGTTCCTTTTTTAGTGCAGTGAGTTCCTTGTCCTGCTGAAAACGTGTAGGAGATTTCCCAGTTTCTCCATACTGCGCGATACGCTCAGCGAGAAAGTAGTTATACACAAACCGGACACATCCGAAAGTGTGCTGTATTAAGTTTCTCTGAGCCGAATTTGGGTACAGCCTAAATTGATAGGAATATTCCATACTTTCACTGCTCCTCGCATTCAGTGGACTTGCAGCCCTTTACCCCATGTCTAAAGGCAGGGGCTTGCGGGCTCCTTTCAGCCATTTCAGCACCCCCTTCCTCACTTCGGCCAGCTCGTGATCGTCGCAATCGGGAAGTCAGCAACCGATACGGCGTTGATTGTCATTGTCCCGTTGCTGGTAAGTGGACGCGTGAATCCTTGAATCAGATGCCGTTCTACCGGTGAAGACGGTTTGTCCGTCCTAACGATTTCAACAAGACTGTTTTCAAATATATGCATCATCTGTATGCACTGAATTGATACTGCTTTCTGCAGAACTGTCGTTCTTTTCAGTTTCCACTCAGCGAGATCTCTGCACTGCGTCGTGGTATAGTATCCGGACGCCGTTTCCCGATAGGTTTTTCTACCTATGAGGTTGATGTTTGTATCGCTGCTCGGGTCAAGATTCTGCGCTCTTCCGGACGCCTGCGGATAGTTATCAGTCTGCTCGCCAAGGACGATATAGTCATTGAAAACCTCCGTGTTTTTGACCGTGTAAGTCGCACCAAGAAGCTGTGCCTCATCCATTGAGAACTGCCAGAGAATCGGCTTGTCCGTATCAACGATGTCATCCTGCGACGGTTCCATTCTGAATGTTCCCGTTTGGTCGTACCCTACCCATGCGTTTATCATCTCCGCCATGCCGAGTGCAACATCCGCGATCGTTCCGTCGTCGCTGTCTACACGCAGCGTGTATGGCGAGTCTGTCAGCGCAGCTGTCGTGCCATCCGGAAGCGCCTGCGTCTTCCCATTGTAGTAGTTCGTGAAAACCGGCGTCACATGGTCAATGGGGTATCCGTTGCCCTTGTCGAGTTTCAGGAGCGCCGCCACGGGTTCAAAGATATTCGTCCCTACCGGAACCTCATATGTTGCTTCAAGCCGCCCAAACAGGCTTCCATCAATGTATGCCCACTTGTCTACAAGCGGGTACGTCATGGTTCGAAGATTTGGGTTCATCGTCTCCTGCGGCTCTTGGATGTAAAAGACACCCTGCTGGATGTAGTATTCCGAACCATCCGAGAGAATGAGTCCTTCATCGATTGCCACCTGCTGACCGAACCAGATATTGTTGACATTATAGTCATACTCGGCGTCTACGTTCGAAAGCGTTATGCTCGCTGTCCTTCTCTGGCCGTTTTGCAGATTGCAGGTGATGCTTCCCTCTTGAATAAACGTGCCATTTCTCCGTCCGAGCGGATTATTATCGAGCGCAAAGGCTGTACTTCCGTCCGGTTGCAGGAAACGAATCCGACAGAGCTTTGTAAATGGCGTGCGCAGCTGCGCAAGATAGTCTCTGACTCGTTCTGCGTGCTCGCCAGCATAAACATATCCGGGTGTTGGATCAGGCGTAGGAGGCTGCGGCGCATTCTTTTGCCAAACAGGATAAAACGTAGCAACTGCGTCTGTCATGTATGTGCCGCCAAGGTCATATGCTTTCTCCCCGCCGTCCGTTGTGGCCCAACCGACTTGGGTGTAGCCATCACGGCCGAAGATGGCTCCGGCAAGTGTAAGCGGTTCGCCTTGGTTTTTGGTCACAGATTGCGCCGTTCCCGTGCCGTTCATTCCGGGGAGGTAGGTTATGACATAGGTTGTGGCTATCGAGTAGCTTCCATCAGCGTTCTTGATGACCTTTGTATCTGATTTAACGACGAACGTAGGCCGGATGCCTTTGGATTCCGTCTGCGCGGCCCATCCGCCGCTACCGGCCGTATCCTGATACCAGACTGTCGTTGCTCCGGTATCGGGCTGCGTTCGTGTCCACCAGTTCGCCGCCGCCCCATTCAGATAGGCAATGAGCGCTTCTTTGCTGCTGTTTTGTTCGAAATATTCAAGCTTTGCACCGTCGATTGCTTTTGCACACATATGGTATCACCACCTCCTAGAAACACCATGCCGCTGCGATGCCGTCCACCTCGGACGCGACGCTCCAGTCTGCTTCACCGCTCCATCCAGTTCTGTCAAAGCAGGTGGTGCTGTTGAGTCTCGGCGAGCGCAAATACCATGCGCGGTTTTTCTTCCGGTTCGCGGCCGTCTTGTAATACTCGTACTGCGTGCCCTCGCCCGCATAGGAGAATGTCCGTGTGCCCTGTACCTCGATCTCCGACAACAGGAACAGCGTGTCCTCCGTCGTGTCGATGGTCGAGCTGGCGCTGCCTGCCGAGGTTTTCTTCGTCACGGCTTTCATCGCAGCCACGACCTCTGCCGGCATCACCTGTCTCAGCTTCGGGAATGCATTGTACGTTCGCACCAGACAGTTCACCCAACCACAGCTATTGCTCTCTGCACCGTTCATCTTATACTGCGTCGCGTAGGTCGTGTGCATCTGGAATGTCAGCGGAGCTTTACCAGAGCCGTCGGCGTAGTCATCGTGGTTCTTGCCAATAATGTCGATTGCGTAGGTCGTGTTGTTGATCGTCATGTTGCAGCTGTCGCCGACGTTCCAAGTGTCAGGAACCGTTTTTGTCTGACAAGCAAGGATAATGTCTGCCCAGCTATTATCTCCAAAGTTCTCGCTGAGTCCGTTCTGCAAGCCAAGTTCCAGCGCAGAGAGCAGGAAGACCTTTGATTCAACTCCGCTTGTCCCTGCTGAAACTGATGTTCCGCTCGCATATGGAATCTTGGCTGTTTGCAGAGCATTCCGAAGATTTGCACTGAGAAGGTTGTAGAAGTCTCCGTTCAAGTAAGTGGCAATCTGGCTTCCAGAATAGAGGCTTGTGCTGCCGCTTCCATTCCAGACCTGTTGATTGTAGAGCTGCTTCAGCATAAGCCACGTTCCGTTGCAGCTGCTGTCATACAGGCTGCTTTGCTGCGGGACACCTTGGTTGACCACGATGAACTCAAACTCAGCGCCATCTATCGTGTCTTTGACGATGGTGCCGGCCGGAAGATTGTCAATCGTCGTTACGTCTGCTGTTTCCTTCTGCCAATACGGATAGAGCGTCACGCTGGCATCCTGCGTGTATTGGGCTCCAAGACTATAGGCTTTTTCTCCGCCGTCAGTCAGGCTCCACCCGGTCTGTACATAGCCATCACGCGTGAATGTAACCCCACGAAGCGTGATAGCCGCCCCCTCCGTTTTTGTCTGCGTCTGCGTGCTGCCGACACCGTTCGCTCCGGGTGCATATGTAACGGTATAGGTGGCAAGTACAGTGGCAGTTGCTTTGGCTGTCAACGCCAAATTCGAGCTAATACCGGAAACCGTGTACCTTTGAGCGGAGGACACCTTCGCGTCAGAGGCGTTGTACCATCCATCAAACGTTACCTGATAGCCAGACTGTGAACTCAGCGTGCAGTCCACCCAGCAAGATGTTTGGGTGTTCCCGTTGTAATCGATAAACGGGATGCCCTGATACTGCCTGGATACGTTTGCAATGTAGTCCCCCGCTATCACGTCGACCGAATACTGATACCACTCGGCCGTCAGCTCAATATCTTCCGGCGTGGTGCCTAACGTCTGTCCTGGGCTAACAGACATTGTGTATCCGCTGGTAAGACCTACGGCGACCCAATTTGCGAAGGTATAGCCCGGCCGGCTCGGAATCGTTGTTGAGATTTGAACGTTTGTGTCTTCTCGCACGGTTTGCGAAGAAGGTGCGCCATATCCCCCGTTTGCGTTGTAGGAAATCGTGTGCGTCGGTACAGTGATCTCCTGCCAGACGCAGTAGAATACGCGGTCTACATATACCGTTGTCGTCTGCCCCGGCTGCCATTGGGCTGAAGTCGCACTGGCTGTGCCAGCATATCCGGCGAAGGTTTTTCCGGGCGGAGCGGAGAACGGACAATCCGGGATGGTGATGGTGGTGCCAAACGGGAACGTATTGCTCACGGATTGGCCGGTCCCATCATTGGCATAAATCGTGACTGTTTTATCCCCCTGCAATGTGGTAACAGGAGTTCCATTTCCTTCGATCTTCCCACCATTTGCATCATAGAGCGTGCCAGTCAGATAATAACTCTTATTCGCTGTCAGTCCGGTAAACGTGACGGCATAATTATTCGACTTGTCAGAAGTCCTTTGACTTCTGGTCGATTCCCCGTCTGCATTCAGCACCCATTGCAGGTAGGCAGCATCTGACGATGATCCGTCCGAAATGCTTTCGTAGTATTCCGCACTGATGGAGTTAGCTGTTGTTTCTAAGATTTTAATGCCCATCTCAATTCACCCTCCCATCAGTACGGCCATGCTCCGTCGGACTTTGTGATGACGATTCTCGCGTCATCCGTACCTCCAACTTCGACCCAGGAAATTTTGGCTGTTTGTGCTTGTGTTGGAGAGTTGTCCATTGTACTGACCTCAATAGCAGCACTTATCCGGATTCTCAGCAGATCACCCTTCCGGCTCTTCAGAAACAGCGTATTCCTCGTTGTTGACAGCTCCATTATCTCGTTCCGCAGGTTTACAGTGTCAGAATATTTTCCGTCGGAGATCGTTCCAATCAAACTCGTCAGCGTACCGCTCTTGTAGTTGAACGGTGCCGTCTGGACCGTCGGGTACTGTGTGAAGTTCTGCAGGATCTGAGGCGTGTTGTTGTTGCTGATATCTCCACTAGACAGATTCTTTCCGAAGAAGAAAATCTTTTGCGGGTGGAAAACCCCGTTTGCGTCCTTCGTGCATGACAGAACAGACCAATTCCAAATACAGGTTGTGATTTGATTGCTGATAAGAGCAGCCGAGGACGCCGAGTCATTGATTCCGAACGCATAGTACGTATATGACTCTGCGTTTTTGCTTCCACAGTCAATCACGACGTTGCCGTCCTCCGGACTTGTGTCAAAGACATGCGTAAGGGTCAGACTTCCGGCCAGATAGCGATAAATCGCAAATTTGGTAAACCCGGTGTTTCCAAATCCTCCGCCATTCAGATCTGTGTCAAAGTCTGCGAAGAACTGCCCCGAAACGTCCGTCGGGTGGTATCTCGGTTCTGCCAAGATGTTATTCCGCACTGTGCTGGTCAGCTCGTTTTGACTTACCAATACATAGTCACACGTCTGCGAGCCCTCCATCTGCAGAGAAGTGAGTGAATCAAATGAGAAATCGAGAGGAATTTCTGTTTTACTCACGAAGCCGGAAGACGTATATGCATTGGTGTTATCCACCCAAACAAAGCTTCCGCCGAACGCCAGTTTCACCATCGTTGGGTTGACTGACGAAGATGCTGGGATTGGGCTATCGCACGCAGTCCAGTTGATCCCGTCTTTGCTCTTACCTGCGCTTCCAGCGTAGACCGACAGGAACCAACCTTGTGCGAATATGATGTTTGGCCCAGAGTGCTCATTGCTGTAAACGTCCCATGTGATTCCGTCATAGCTGCACAACGTTATCCGTGTGTTGTTGTCGCCGACGATTACAAATCGATCACCGGAAAAACAAATATCATATAGAAATAAGACCGGTGAACTGACGGTATAGTGTGGCGTCAGTTCAACAACTGAAACAACTGTCCAATTCATTAAATCTTTTGAATAAGCGATTGCTCCGCCGTTTGGTGCAGTGGCCTGTGGTGCAATCACAACATATACGCCATTGCCATACACAATCTTTCGCCAACCATTGTCAGCCGCAGGCATTGCTGATACAATCTCCCAACTTTCCCCGGTTTCTGAAACTGCAACGACGATGCCGCCGTCATTCATTCCGAAAAGTCCAACGAATTGGTTTTTTGCAAAGAACAAGTCAATCGGCTGTGCATTCGCAACGGCCTCGCTATCTTTCCACGCTTTCCCGTCGGTGGAAACAAAAGAGTGCGTTCCAAATGGGGACACATAGGACAGCGCAACAAATTTTCCACCACCAAAACATGCCGGTTCATAAGGCGTAAAACTGCCATAGCCGCCCGAGTTCCAGTTAACTCCATCATCGCTGTAAGCACTTTGATTGTACGAAAAGGCAACATACAGACCGTTGCCATATAAGACTTTGCTACTGGCGAACTGCACACTAGATTCGTGCTGTTCCCACGTCAGCTCATCCGCATCTGTCGAAACGACAATTTTCTTTTCTTTGTTGAGATGCAAAACGCTGAGAGTCTGCGTACTGGGGAGGCTTAATGTCGCTATTACGCCGTCATGCGCATGGATTTGCATCGAAGCCGACGTTGAGTCAGTTCCATACACGTTTGCTGCGCCATATGGCATTAAAAGCAGATTTCCATTGCCATAACATCCAGCCCAGCAGGCATTTCCAAGCGGTATTGCATTCCAAGTCTCACCATCTGTGGAGGTGAAAATGTGGTTCTCCCCTGTGCAGCAAATGAACTGTGCGCCACTATAAAAGACATGCGCCCCATAAGATTCGCTGCTTCGCCCCAAGACATTCTTATAAACCGTCCAGTTCAAGCCGTCAGAGCTAACCATGACGTCCGAGCTATAGCCAACTGCGACGAAAAGCGTTCCGCCGAATGCTATATCGCTGGCGTGGATCATATTCTGAGTTGCAGAATGTCCCCACGACTCTCCATCATACGAATACACAACCGCGCCGTCTCCATGTTGTGGAATAGAAACATAGATTCCATTCCCAAGCACTGGCGCTGTGTAGTCCCCGCTGAATACAGTGCTCCAGTTCTCCAGGTTCGAAGAAACGTCAACTGTCCACGCGTTCAGGTTGGACACAAAAAACTTACCGTCAACGAACGATACATCGGTAATCGCCCCGATCTTCGTCTTCGCCGTCCACGTTGCTCCGTCGCTGCTGGTGGCAATATCACCCGCATAGGAGAAAGCGTAGAAAGTTTGGTTCGCATAGATCACGAAACCCCATGCCGAAGATACAGGCAGTGTAGCTGCAGTCCACGTTTTCCCGTCAGTCGAGTAAGCCGCAGAGTCTGAGTTATACTGCAGCGCCACATATTTGCCATTTCCGTAGGTGACAGACCGCCATTCCCCCGCGCTCGGCAGCTCTCCGTAAATTCTTGGATTCAGGTCCGGTGCGCTTACCTCAATACCGAGGTTGTCGCTTATTGGCTTATTGACGCTGACGGCAGTTTTGACGATGCCGGTGTCAGATGAAATGAAGAACTTCCCATTCCCATAAAAAATGGAATCGAACACTTCGTTGGAGTATCCGGTGTCCAGTTTTGCTGCCATCCAGTTCTTTGCGTCGTAGCTGTAGAACGCATAATTTTGTTGTGAGCCATTTTCATACAAAACTACGAAGCGATCTCCGCCGTAGCGGACGGAGTAACTTGACACATAAAAGTGTTCTTCTATGTTTTGAAAGAAGTCCTGCAGCTTGATGTTTTCCCAGTCCGTCCCATTCGCGGACACGAAAAATTCAGTGTTCGGATATACGGAAACCATCAGGTATTTTCCGTTTCCGTAGCATAGCGCATTTGCTTGAAATCTCTCTTTAAAGTCGTGTATTTTCGTCCACGTTTTCCCGTCTTCTGACGTAAAAATGTTTGTTACTTCATTCTGTGAAGTGTTCGAATTGTAAGTGGCAAGCATAAACACCCCATCTCCGAAGGTGAGGCAGGTTATGGATGAACCGGCGTCAATACCAACCGTGACTTCTTCCCATGTCACGCCATCACTGGACACTGCAGTTTTCTCTCTGCTGATGATTGCAGCAAAAACATTATTGCCAAAGCAGAGCTGTTCGAGTTCTCCTGTAAGGTTCAGTGTGTGTGCTGCCCACGTGATTCCGTCTTCCGACGTCGCAGAATATCCAGCTTTAACCGCGACATATTTTCCGCCGCCATAAGCAACTTCGCCCCACCCGAGGAGATCTTGGCCGTTGTTCTGCGGTGGGTTCGCTTCTGTCCAAGTTGTTCCGTCTTCGCTGTAGTAAATACGGCCGCTTGTTGCAACGAACTTGTCTCCATAGCAGCCATATGTCAGACGCTGGTTAAGTATCTGTTCAAAGGTGAACCGTTCCGCCACTCCGTTTTCTTGGAGGATCATTCCATTGGCATTTCCAAGGCCACGCCACGCCGCGTCGAACGGAGCTTCAAGGTTCATCTGCTCTCCATCTTGTTTTTCCCACTTCACGCTGCTTCCTTCCGGAAGACGGAGGTAACTGTCCGAAACTGTGTATGTTCCATCTGCCTCACCCGGAATATTGGTAACGGACGGGAACGTCAATTTAACGCCGCTCCCCTTGCCGCTTTGGCAAGCGGAAAGCGTTCCATTCAGCAGCTCAGATTGATATTCAACAGCAAACTCAATCCAGCCTGTAGTGGCCTCAACGCCATTTTCCGTTTGCACAGAACATCTGACAGCATATGTGCTTCCAGTGAAGAATCCATCGTAAGAAAGCTGAAGCTGCGAGACCCCATAGAGTTTTCCGGTATCTTTCAAGACGTCGTATGACGTCGAATTCTTCAGTGCGACTTCCCAACGGGCCCAGTTCAGAACGTCCCCTTCTGCCTGCGTGTAAACAGCGTAGAACGTGAACATCCGATATGGTACCGGGTTCGGAAGTGCAGAGATCGTGAGCGTCGGCGCAGTGCGCGTAATAAACGCGCTTGCGCTGGACTGCGAAACTGAGTTGCTGTCCGACCACCATTGCGTAATGATAAGCTTATAATCATTCCCGTTCGTGATGCCGGCGCTCAAAAGCTGACCAGCGGGAATCACATAGCTGAAGTATTGCACGTTCCCCGCATAGTCCACGCCGTAGAACGGACAACCATCTGTTATCTTTCCGGTTGAAAACCGCTGCGTCGAAGTCGGATTGTTGTCGTATATCACGATCTGGAATGCAGTCAACGGCGAATTGCCGTTGACTTGCCAGCTAACAGTGAGATTCCCGTTGGCATCGACCACACCGTTTCCGAGTGCGCCAGTCATGCTGGGATATACGTTGGTCGGCTGATAAAGCATGTTCTGTGTCCTCCGTTTCGTATTAGCTGAAGTTCCCAAGCCCGAGCGCGAGATCTGCAAAGCGCTTGACGCTCATGTTATTCGCCTGCTGTTCGCTGATTGTCACGCTGCCGAACTGGTACGTGTTTCCGTTGTGCTGAGTGCCGATGCTATGGTTGTCGTAGGAAGCCGTAGAGACCGTTTCAGCCTCGTGTTTCGTACTCAGGCAGCTCCGCAGTGCGTCCATGTTGCGGTCAAAGTTCGCGTCTCTGACAGGCGACAGGAGCCGTTTCTTGAGCAGTTCTGTCACATCGGGCGGTGTGACCCCTTCATCCTGCAGGGTTGCCTTGATGCCGCCCATGCCGTGTAGGATGCCGCCTTGGTCATAAACCGTGTAGTGACGACCGTACCGGTCCGTAATGGAAGTTGTACCATCCGCATTCTTGACCCAGTAAGACTTATCTCCGCCAGTCATCGTTGCACCAGCCGGTTTATTGTTCAGGAAGTCAAGGCCGCTCGTGCTGGAGATCTTATAGCGTTCTCCCTGCCCATCATCGGGCTCTGCGTAGACAACGCCAGAATACCGTTGACCGCCGTTCGTGGTGTCACCCGTGGTATCACCGGTGGTCTGGTTGGGATTGACCGTATAGGAAACGCCGTCCTTATCCACAATGGTTACAGTTCCGTCGGGATTCTTTGTCCATGTGGAACCATCGCCGCCGGTCATGGTAGACCCTGCAGGTGCGTTGTTTACGAAGTCAATGCCCTTGTCACTACCAATTTCATACTTGCTTCCGTTGGAAGAAAGACCATACAGTTTCTTGGCCGTTTCCTTGACCGCATCGGAAAGCTCCGAAACATCAAATCCGAACTGTTTGAAAAGCTCTGCGTTTTCCTGAATGATCTTCTTTAGCTCCGGCGTGGCGTTCTTCCAGATATCCTGCAGGATTTCGCCGATTCCACGCGTCTTCTCTTTCAGAGATTTCAGGAAGTTGTTGTAGCTCTTTTCGAGCGCATCGTACTGCGCGTTTATGGCGTCCTTCTTGGCTTCCAGTTCGGCCAGCGCGGCTTCGTAGGCCATGTTTGCCTTGAAGTCTTCGAGATCTTTCTTGGCATCGTCCAATGCTTCCTGCGCGTCATCGACTTCCTTCTGGTCCGCCACCCACTCCCACTGACCGGTGCGAGCGTTGTACTGCCGGATGGTGCGCTCGTTCTGCGCATTGGCAAGCTTGGCCTGTGCCTGCTGGACAGCGAGGATTTTTTCTTCGAGGTCAAGCTGCTCGTCGCGGGTGTCCTTCTGCTGTTTGAGTGCATCGATTTGCGCGTCGATGGCATCCAGCTCATTTTGCCGCTGGTCAGAGAGGTCGGAGAGTTTGTCGGACATGACGTCCTGCAGCTCGCTTAATAGGTCATCTGTACTTTTAAGCGTGCCATTGATTTTCTCTTGCCATTCCCACCATTCAGCGGAAAGCGCGTTGATGTCCGCCTGACTGCCGCCGATGGACCGAAGATACTGCGCCTGCGCATGGAGCGCCTGCTGAATTTGCCGCATTTTATCCTTCTGTGTGTCTTCACTGGCGTTCTGCTTTTCCAGCAGAGTCAGCTCAGATTTCAGAAGTTCGACTTTCTGTTTGTGCGATTCAAGGTTCGCATCGGAAGAGCTGCCTCCGCCACCACCGGTCGAAGTCCCGGTATAGTCGGAAGTGTACTTTGAAAGCTCCTCCATCTGCTTCTTGTATTCTTCCTGCTGCTTTTTGTAATACTCGGAAGACTTGTTCAGCAGATATTGAGAAGACCATTGCGCATAGTCCTCTGCGTCCTTCTTCCAGTTCTTCCCCGTCTGCTGGTTGAACAGGCGGCGCATATTGAACTCCTGATTCTCAGCCGACCATGTATTTGTGGTCAGTCCCGGAATCAAGCCGATCATCTGTTGAAGCTGCTGAGACGTAATGATTGCGGAAGAACCGACCGCCTGAATCTGGGCAATCAGGTTATTATAGTTCGCAGTCGCAGCCGCATTTTGCAGTTCGAGTTCCTTTTTTGCAAGATCTGCGAGGGCTGTATTAGTCGTGAGAGCTTTTTTCGCGTGCTCGGTCAATTTCCCGTTCGCGTCGAACAGAGACTTCGTGAGCTTTGCGGCAGCGGTGTTTTCGTTGTAGGTAGCGACCTCAACTTCTTCGAGAGAATCTGCAAGTTTGTCCGCGCCGTCCGCAGCGCCGGTCTCCGCTGTTTTGAGCTTGAGCGTGCCGTCTGTGGCGGTCTCCACTTCATTGCTCATCTCACGGATATTCGGGTTTACCAGCCCGATGTGTTGTGCAAACCTCAGTGCTTCTGCTGCGGAGACTCCCAAGGCATTACCGATAGTGACGACAATCTCCGCAGGATTATCATATTCTTTGAGAGACACGAAAGCTGCGACCATTGATTCAAACGAATCGACGTAGTGCTGCTGCTCAACAGTCAGGTCTTTTATCCCCTTGAGATATTTGTATCTACCGTCGTCTGCATCAATGAAAGCCTGATATTGTTCTTTCATGGTCTGGCTCATCTGAGTGCCAGACGATTTCGCTTGGGAAATGTACTGTGTGACCTGGTCCATGCCGGTTGCCTGAGACTCGGCGAACTTGTCCGCGCTGACAGTCACTTCGTCGAAGGTTATTCCAATCTGACGAAGTGCCTTTTCCATTTCCTCATATGCTTTTGCTGTGTTGCCGGATTCAATAAGTTCAGCTATTTTCTTCTTCGATGTCTCGCTGATATAATCATCAAATGCAGAAATGTTGGCGCGAACGGCCTCTTCGACATTGTTATATTCAGTCGTGAGCGCTTTAAGCTGCTCTTGCGTCAGTTTGATCGAACGGACATTTGTGCCACCACTAGACAGATTTATGCGGCTTTCGCCCTTCTCATTTTGGGAAATATCTCCTGCATAAGAGATGGCTGTTGTAACGTCCGAAGAAAATGCCTTTTCAGCTGCTCTATTCGCCTCATTTTTCCGGAGTTCAAGAAGATATTCATACGCATCTATCGTTTGCTGAAGCTCTTCTTTTTCCTTCCGCCATTCCTCCCCTCGTTCTGCGTAAGGAGTCTGGTTGAGCTCATCGAGTTTTTCCTTTGCTTCCGCCAAATTGGCAGATGTTTCTTTTACCTGTTCCGATAAATCATGGAATGACTCAATTAGATTCTCGTACTTCTGAGACTCTGCATAATCATTGAGCGCCTTTATTCCCGCAACAACAGCGCCAATAGCTACACCAATAGCTACAATCGTTCCAAGCGTGGGATTTGAAAATAATTTGACAGCACCGGACGCAAAAGTTCCTGACGTTTTCAAACTGTTCAGGGTTGCAAGCAGCCCATCAAGTGCCACGCCGGCTTTCTGGAAAGCAATTATAGCTTTGTAGAGGGCCGTTATCGATACTGCAACGCCGGCTACCGTAGCCATAAACTTTCCGAACCCGCTGTCAAGTGCCTCGACGAGTTTAATCAGTCCGTCAAGGGCACCTTTTATCAAGTCGGTGTCCGTCATGTGGCTGATGAATTCCGTCCACTTGTTCTTGAGAATATTGGTCTTACTTTCCCAAGAATTCAGCATAATGCTGACTTCCTTGTCGGCACTGCCAGCGGAGTTTGCTACCTTGTCCAGCATTTCCGCGTACATATCATAGTTCTTGATGAGCGCGTCGAGCTGGTTTGTACGGAGCTTGCCACCAAGGTCGGATTCCAGACTTGCCAATTCTGCTTGGCTCAGAAGGCCGTCCTTATATGCTTTGGAAAGGCTTGCGATTGCCTGCATGGGGTCTACGAGTTTACCGGACGCCTGCGCAGCCTTCATCGCATCCTCTGCATAAATCCAGAGGGCGTCATTGAGGCTGTTTATCTCATCCTTTGTCCAAGAAACACCGTCTTCGATTTCCGTCTCGGTGTCGCCGATGATGTTCAGAATCAGTGCGCGAAGAGCCGTCGCAGCCTTTGTGCCGGACTCCTGGGTAACTGCTGTGATCGTGCCGAGTGCTGCCATGAGTTCATCAATGGACATATTCGCCATCGATGCAACGTTCGCAACAATCGGGAAGCCTTCTGCCATCTTCTGAATGGAAGTGGCATAGTTGTTTTCAATCTCGTTGGCTTTGTCGAGAACATCGTTGAGTTCTTCAACATTGCCCTTCATCTGGTACGCCGCATCGGCCGAAAGAATGAACTGGTTCGCAATATCAGAGGTCACGTCACCAACGAGCTGTGTCTTCGTTGCCAGCTCTGCCATGTCTTCTGACATTTCTTTATAGCCAGCCTTTGCGAATGTGCCGACGGATTCCAGATAGTCCGTGACCGCAACGCCGTACTTGGATGCAGCCTCATACGCTGTATTGCCCAGTTTCTCCATTTCGGCGGCAGTGTTGCCCGTGACCTTCTGGATGGCCGTCATCTCGGTATCGACCTGCTTCATCGTCCGAATCGCTTCGACGAAAGACCGTTTTACCGTTGCTACCGCAGCATTGACAACCTGCCAGACAGTGATTTTGCCGACAATGTGGCTGAACGTGTCACCAAGGACATTGGTGGAGTTTGTGAGCTTATCCGTCTCGTTACGGGTTTGCGCGTAGTTCGCACGAAGGTTTTTCAGCGAACCTGAAGCGTCCTTTACGCCGTCGACGAACTCTTTGTCGCTGATGGTGCCGCTCTTCCAACTGTTATACAGTGTTTCAAGTGCAGCGCTTGCCTGTTTCGCATCTGATTGAATGGTATCAAAAGTGCCCGCAGGGTATTTCTCCGCTGCGGATTTCATCTGCAAGCCGAGGTCGGCGAAGCCTTTTCGGAGCGTATCGACCTTGGAAGCTGCGTTTTCGACATCTTGCGCCTGCTGTTGGGCGGCAGCGGTAGACTTTCCAGAAGCATCAGCCCATGCCTGCTCAAAGACCTTTGCGCTTTCTGCTGCGCTCTTGGTAGCGTTGCTAACACCGGTCAGCGCCTCTATTCGCTGCTGCATCGGCGTTGGATTATAGACCGATGCCGCCTTCTGCGCTGCCTGTTCTTCTGTGAGTAGGTACGCTCTCGCCTGACCTGCTGCTTTTTGATTTTGTTCAGCGGCCTTTTGTGCCGCTTTTGCCATCGCATCGTAGTTGGTAGTTGCCTTCGTTTGAACTGTCGTGTATTGCTGCGTTTCTTCGTCCAGAGTACGAATAATTTCAGTTGTGCGGCCAAGGCCCTCGTTGACGGTTTCAATCGTTCTGGTCGGTGCGCCGTCCGCTGCACCAGCCCAAACCTTTGTAAACTTTCCGCTCAGGCCATCGATGTTCTGCGTAATAGCCTGCACAGAGGTATTGAATCGATTGATTGCTTCCAGTCCGGAGGAATCAACAGTGAGTTTCAGTTTCTGATCCTTCAGGCCATTTACGTCCTTCACTAGCGAATCGAGCTGCGTGCGGATAACCTCTACCTGAAGTTGAACCTTTTCAAAATCTGCCATTCAATCTTCCTCCTATAACTTAGGGTCGAATCCGTCTCTTTTGAGCTGATACCGGAGAGCGTCAGAGAATATGCCCTCACGCATTACCATGCTCTGCGCCTCTTTGTGGAACGGGCGAGGCTGCTTCGTCTTATAAATCGTCGATTTTTTCCACTGATATCCCTTGCCGCTTTCTACGACCGGCGCAATCAAACGTCCGGTATCGTCGTCACGGCTCATGTCCTGAACTTCCAACGTCATGGTCGACGGGTCATACTTCGACTCCATAACGTTCCAGTCCTGAAGGCCCCCAGTCTTCCCTACCTCGTCTCGGCGTATGTATGGAAGATAATCTCCGCGCTCATAGGCATCGTAGACTTCTGTCTGAACGGCTTCAACAATGGCCGCTTTCACGCTGTCCGTCACAGGACCTTCCATTGCTCTGTGGATGGATTGGTCGAGCGCGGCATTGAATTTAATCACGAAATCTTCAATCGACATGTCTGCCTCCTGAATGCGAAAAATGCGCAAGCCTACCAACATCTCGCTTGCACTGAATATTGATCGGTTTGCGCATTTCCCGGAGGGGATTTCTCCCCTCCGGGTAGCAGGTTGTTTAGGTCGAAGTGACCTCGACCTCGCAGGTGTCCTTGAACGTGGACTCGCCTGCGGTATAGCTGACCTCAACCGTGAAGTCACCGGCAGTAGCACCGGCGGTAATCAGGCCAGTGTTTGCACCAACGGTCGTGCCCTCGGGAGCGCCAGTCGCAGAGTAGGTGAAGGTGTTCGCGTCGCCCTTGACCAGCTCGCCATTCTTCATGGCGATACGGGGCTGCATCTGATAGGTGGTGGAAACCGGGAGAGAAATGCCGCCGATGCTGGCAACAACGCCCTCGATCTCTTCCTCACCAGAAGCGCACGGCTGGTAGATGTAGTACGCAAGGTCACTGCCCGCGCCGGTGCATTCGTCGCAGCCATCGGTGATGACGTCCGGGTCATAAGCGATAGCCTGACCAGACAGAGACGTGGTGTCGTTGCTGGTCTGGTCGCCGGTAATGCCGCCGTTTGCGCCGAACTTCAGGGACGGGATGATGATGTACAGCGTGCCAACGCGAGTGCCCTCGTTCTGAGAGGAACCAGCAGACGTGGAGAAGACCGCCACCGTCGCAATGAAGTGAACGACCTTCGGGTCCATAGCCGTGGTGATGGTGGCAATCTGCGCAGTGGCCTTGTTGACGAAGTAGAAGACCTTGTAAGTCTTACCCGTAGTCGCGGTGAAACCGGAGACTGCGCCGTCAGTCGGGTTGATGTCATAGGCAACACCGCCGGTTGCGACCGGGGATGCAGCACCGACTTCCTGGACATAGCAGAAGATCTTGGAGAAGCCCTTCTGCGCGACCGGCGTGCCTTCCTTGAGATCGATGGACAGCGAAGCAGTTGTAGCCGTGATAGTCTGGCACACCATGACCGGTGCGTTGTGCTGCAGCATTGCGCCCATCTGCGCTGCCTTCGCCCAGAGGTTGAAGTCGGCAGCAGTGAACTCGACGTTGACAGAAGCGTCGGAAGGAAGCGTGGTTGCGATAGCGTTGCCGAGGCCAGCGCGGATTTCGCCGATGGTGACGCTCGGCGTCACGTTACCGGTCTGGAACTTGTTGGAGAAGTAAAGAATCTGGCCGGTAGTCTTGTCCGTACAGATTGCTTCGCCGATGCCCTTCGCGTAAAGGCGGGAGTCAGTAAAACGAATCATTCTTTTGTCACTCCTTTGTGTGTTTCAAAAAGATGTTTGTGTGTTATGTGGTCTTGTTTCCTGCATTCTGGACAGCCCGCATACCAGCTCCTCCAGCGAACGTTGACATGTCAATCAGTCCGCCGCAGTAGTCGATCTCACGGTCATACAGAGGACTCGGGTACGGGTTTCCATGCTTCCATTTCCCGCCCTGCGACTCTGCAAAACTGCATGTGATATACCCAACGAGCCGCTGCACTGCATCACGTCTGCACATCAGCTTCAAGATCGGCCAGTTTTCCATTTCCGACTCGTCTGCGCCGGATACCGTCGCGATTGTCGCTTTCAGTGCTTTCACGTCGTAGATCAGTTTGGGCGCATTCATCTCCGCAAGGTCTCGTTCCGCCTGCACCAACTCAGGGTTGGCATTCTCAGATACCAGATCAATGCCGTTCTGAGCTGCCAAAATTGGCCGCAGACGCTGAAACTGCATAGGGGTGATTCTTTTGACTTCCCTGCCTGCGAAGACAAGCACGCTTTTCAGACGCATTGGGTCTTTCTCATTCGGTTCAAGCTCCACAAGCTCCATCCGTTTTTCGGCCGTTAAGCCTTCCCCTGCCCGCAGCGCAAGCAGAAGAAACAGGATGCTCTTGTAGAAAAGCCCGCTTCCGGGCTGTCCGTTTGCTGCCGCGTCAAGCTCCATTTGGTAGTACGCCTGCAAAAGAGGCTTAGACAGCAGCGCCACAGGGAGACTCTGCTGCATAAACTCGATGGCTGGCCTTGCCATGGTGAATTCGTTGATTTCCTTGACGCAGATTGGATATAGGGTCAAGCCTTCGGTCTCGATTGGTTCAAATCGCCGAATGGCCTTTGCCATTTCAGGAGAAAGGTCTTGCATTTTTATTTCCTTGCCTTTCTGACTTCCTCGTTTGAAAAAAGAAAGAGCTGCAAACGCAGTATCTCTGCGCTCACAGCTCCACTAGCTCTTCCGCGCCGCCAATTCGGCGCGGGTCAAATATTGTTTTTTTGTTATTCTTCAGGCAAATCCATTTCCGAATCACACCACTCTACGCTCATGTGCGGCATACGACCGACGTGGTTGCCATAGTCGAAGATACTCTTACTGCCGTTATCCGCATGAGCATACCGGTCAAAGTCGATAACGCCGATGCCTGTAATGTTTACGCCATGCAGGGCCTCAATAATGCACTGCTCAATGTTGTATGCTTTGGAATAGGCGTCCGTCCGCGTGGTATTCTCCATGTTGACATTCACAAGGATCTCAAATTGCAGGCCGAGGACCGTATGGAAATTATCTTTTGCAATCGTTCGGCCCATGTAGAGTTTCAGTATCGTGTCCGCCTCTGTATCGCTCTGTCCCCAGACTCTCTGCGGATAGATGCGATATCCCTTCGGATGCCGTTCCTTCTCTTCCTTCGTGTTAAGCACGGGGTTGTCCCCGTCAAACAGCATGGACAACTTTTCGGCCGGCGTCGGCAGTGGATTTGCCAACGGTCTTGCTCCATCGTACCACAGATACTTCATCAGCCGCACGCGGGCGCGGTCGTTGTCATCTGCCGGCATGTACCCCGGTAGCGGAAGGTCCATCAGATACTTTAAAATTTTGATGGGGATTTCCTCTGTGCCGCGAAGCCTGTTGAAACCTGGACTGACGCGGCTATAGGGATAAGTGTCCGAGTTTACCGATACTGCCATATCAGGCTCCCTCCGGCTGATTCTTGCGAGTTTCCATGTAGTCGGCAAATGCCTTCTGTGCATCCTTCAGTTCGTTCAGAGCGCCACTGACGGCCTCTGGCGTGGTTTGCTGCTGCAGTGCCATGATGATGCGCGTAACTGGCTCGTTCATGACCTGCGTGAGACCGTAGATCTCGGTATTCAGCCGCTTTTCAAGATCACGCATATCCGCAACCACGTCAAATGCCTTATCCCGAACCTCGCCGTCATAGCGCTTCAGTCGCTCGATCTGGTTCATGATGTGGCTCGCGGCAAAGCAATCGAAATCCGAAGTTGACATAATCCAAGGATTCTTCTCGGACTCGAATGCCTCCCCCAAGTAGAGCTTCGCATATGCCGCCATGAGCACACGACTCTTGATTGCTGTGTTTTCCTTGTAAAGCGGCGGCATCGGCATACTGTCCAGTCCACCGTCGATCTTCAGCTCCACGCGGTCGAAGCAAAGATCCGCCGCCTCTTTGACGAACTGCATCTTCTCAAGCAGCGGAACATAGTCCGGCATCTGCATGAGTTTTTCCTTCGTAATAACGATCTTTTCCATACTTTCACGACTCCTTCCGGTTGTATGGTTCAGTTAATTGTATGCTAGGTTTTAATCTTGCATTGGGCTTCTCCATCGGAAACTTCCCACTTTTTTGTCCTAGCGCACAAATATTGATGTGCGCACCAGTCGTGCCTCTCACCTTTTTCCGTCAGATGCCGGCAGTGCAAGCTCACGTCGCCGTTTTTGCGGTAGGCGTATTCGCAATAATGAGGCTCCATGTTTCCTCCCATTCACAGCTGCACGGCATTAGCCTGCAGCCATGCTAATAGTGCTCCTGTTGGCATTTCAGCGAAAGTCACTGTCCGGAATGCCTCTTGCGTCCAGCTCCCGTTGAAATATGCGTACCAAATATCGCCTGGCCCGTAAGAGTAAACAATGCTTGGCCGAGAGCCTGCAGTGATCATGAAGTAGTCGAATTTTTTCCCGTTTGATGTAAAATCAATGGCTTGCTCAAAAACCATTATTTTTGGGGACTCATTTATGATCCACGTCAGCCCGTCGCTGAACTTGACCTCATACGCCGTCCCATTCACCAGCGTTCGACCCCCCCCGATTTGGTATTTTGTACCATTCGTAAGGTCAGTGCCGCCTTTGATGGCGTAGGATGTGCCGTCTTTCAAAATGTGGTGTGTGCCCATGTGGGTCCTCCTTTATGCTGCCGGGCTGTAGGTGCCGTCTGGGTTTTGGATGACGGGGAAGGTCGAGGGGAGAGTGAAGGCGGGGCGCATGCCATTTCCGTTTCCAATGTACTGTGTGCTTATATTCCCAGCGGTATCTAATACGTACGCATCTGTGCTTGTATATTCTTTTGTGGTTCTGGTCCATTGTTCAAGAGGTGATCCATTTAGCTTGGCGATAGCGAGCAGGCTGCGCACTGCCGGGTCCAACGGCGTTCCTTCTTTTCCGTAAGGCATCAGTTCAGTGGTGGACAGTATAAACGCATTTCTTGTTGCTTCTCTCTTCGTTTCATATTCATCGATGTAGCAGTAAATCTTCGTTTGTCCCGCAGCGTCTTGGATAGCAGAGCCCAGCAATCCGATCCACGTCTTCGTGAGGAAGTCGGCTATGCTGGATGTTAGGAATAGGTTGGATGTGCTCCATTCGGAGAACGCCATTCTGTTATAGCAGTCCTTGCGCACAATCAGCGTGCGCCCGTTGCCGTTCAGGCCGCTTTCGTAATCGTGCTTGCAGACGTAAAACGGGACGGGGCTGCCGTTTTCGTTCAGCATGAGGATATCGCCGAGCGCGACGGTAGAAAGCGGGATGCCGCTGGAAAACGGGATGGTGAACGCCGTCCCGCCGACAAGCGTTTTACCCCCCCCCCATTTGGAATTTCGTTCCATATATCATCTGTGTCCCGCCCACGACCTCATACGCCGTGCCGGAGATCAGGGTTTTGTGACTCATGTTTTGGCCTCCAAAATGATGGTGTAGTTGACGGATGCAAACTGGCCTGGATCGTATTCGTATGCTTTTCCCATTTTAAGCGTACCGTTTGTCGTCGCATCGATGGACAGTGTAAGTGTACGAATATAGCCGTAATAACAGGCACCATAGCTTACTGCTCCATCATTTTCATATAGAGCATACAGAATCCGCCAGTCACTGTTATTGGAAACTGCGCCTGACTTGCATACGATTGATATTTTCCGTACTTTGTATTTGTCCCAATCGAATCTGTCATCGTTTAAAGTCAAGGTCGATCCAGCGGAGCTGTCTGCGACGCCCGAAACAACGACTGTGTTCTCCACTTCCTTGGTTGTCATGATTGAGTAAACCGTTCCATCAATGAGGGCTTTACCCCCCCCCCCAACTTGGTAATTCGTACCATTCACAAGTGCATTTGCCATCATGCCACCTCAGTGAAATACTGGCCGATCAGCTCGTGCGGGAGATACTGCAGGGTGATCTTGTCGCCGGCAGTTGCACCAATCCGCTCGCAGAGGTAGAGTTTGCTGTCTTCCGGGTCGGTATAGTACAGGCCATAGGTGTATTCCATGCCACGAGATGCCGGTATAGGGTCTTCTTTTGTGCCGGCGTTGGTTTCGTTGATAACTGTAAACAGTGCAGGGGTCTTATCTGGTTCCCAACCTTCCTGAGTGGTGTGACCTTGACCTTCGTTAACACGGAAAAGCTTGTCTACACCATCGACTGCATGTACAAGACGATCTCCCGGCTCGACCACCATTCCGGCGGCCCAGCGGGCATAAAGTTCCTTTGCCTGCAAGGCATCAGCATCACTAAGGCTTGCAGCAGCCTTGATGATAAATGGACGAAGCGCTCGCGCTCTTTCTGTATATGTACCCATTTACTCCGCCTCCCCAAGAAGAATTTTCGCTGCTGTTTCAGCATCGTTCAGCCGCTCCTGCATCAGCTCAGCCTCGGTTTTTTTACCCATCTTGCAGGTGCACGTGCCGTCGCGGTTGTCGGCGATGCTGCCCGCGACGCAGTAGTCGGCGTTGTCCCATTCCTGCACCTGCTCCCCGGTCTCGCCGGTGGGGTTGCCGTCGGTGCCGTAGACGGGGACGTTATCGCGCTGGACAATCGACCAGACCAACCCATCCACAAACAGCTGCACGGCGGCAGCGTGGGTCATGGTCAGCGTGATGGCCTTGGATTCCCGGTTGCCCCAGTCCCGGTCGGTGACTTTCCCGGCAATGCTGGCCGGGTATTCGGTGTTATTCGCTTTGAAGTAAATCATGTTGACCTCCTAACTATTGAGTGTCGTTATGTAGATATATCCTGATCCTGGGTTGAAGATTTCTGTATCTCCCTTTGGGGCAAATGTGTATTCGACCTTTCCGGTCCTAGGGTTGTAGTTTGCAACACCTTCATTGTCGTAGAAGATTGATGAATCGGGCTTTGAACCGGAAACATACACTGTTTCTCCATCGAGCACTTCAAAGCTGCTCTCCGGCAAATATGTTTTCCCGTTATATACAGCCCCTTGGAAATAGATTTGGCGTCCTGTTACGGTTACTTGATGATATACTGGCTCTGCGAATCCTATTTTATAGCCCGTCCCATCCACCAGAGTTCGACCCCCCCCCGATTTGGTAACTTGTACCAGCAATCAGATCGGTGCCGCCTTTGATGGCGTAGGATGTGCCGTCTTTCAAAATGTGGTGTGTGCCCATGTGGGTCCTCCTTTATGCTGCAAGGGTGTAGGTGCCGTCGGGGTTCTGCGCGAGTCCGAGATTTCCGGGGAGCGTGAATGCAGGACGGGAACCTGCTTCGAATTTTATAGTGTAGCTAACAGCATCTAGTATGTTGCTTGCTGTAATTAGGTACACACGATATATATCTGGCTTGTATGGGGTTCGTGTCCATTGGGCAACGGCAGAACCATTGCGGTATGCAATTTGAAGCATGCTTGCAATCGGTAGCACATTCCCCTCTATATTTGCGTTGTTCCCCGTTTTCCCGAGTTCAGTAACTGATAGTTGGAACACTGCTCGCTGTAGCGTGACCATGGTGGTGTTTCCGTTTCCGGGGGTGTAGTAGAATTTTGTTTTTCCAATCGCGGTCTGAACACCGGCATCCAGCAACTTGAGGTAGGTGTTGCAGAGCCAAGAATCCAAGGCGCTGCCTGCATAGGCGTTGTTGCTGTTACTGAAAATGCGCATATCATAGCAGTCCTTGCGCACCAGCAGCGTCCGCCCGGCCCCGTTGAGACCGCTCTCGTAGTCGTGCTTGGCGATATAAAACGGCACGGGGCTGCCGGATTCGTTCAGGTACAGGATCGCGCCGGGGGTGATGGTGCTCAGGGGAATGCCCTTCGAAAACGGTACGGTGAACGCCGTTCCGCCGATGAGGGTCTTGCCGGCTTTGCAGTCGTAGCCTGTGCCGCCGATCAGCTCCCGGCCGCCGGTCACGGAATAGGCCGTGCCGGAGATCAATGTCTTGTGCGCCATGTTTTCACCTCATTCGTACTGCCAGGCAATGGTTCCGTTGACAGATGGCGTTGTCTCTGCTGAGAACAGTGCCTCGCCACGGGCCATGTAGGTCGTATAGTCGCTATTCGCAATATTGACAGCATTTGTACGATTAAGCGCCGTATTGATATTGCTAGTCGTTGCTGCACCCACATCAGCCGCAGAAAGTGACACTGCACCGGTCTTATCGTTGACGCTGGTTACAGGAGCAGATTTAATATAATCCACACCTTCTACAGCGACTTCCCATGCAGTTGGAACTCCACTGGAATCTACAGATTTTACCTTAATCAGGTCTCCGACCGCTGCGCCGGACGAGATGAGGTTGTCCTGCTTCGCTGCGAGAGCCGTGTTGAGATCATTTTCGGTCTGGAATTTTGCGTCGTTATCAAGGTCAGAAGACTTTCCGCTGAATGCGACCGTCTTCAAATCAGAGAACCATTTTGCGATTTTCCCAAAAAGGACAGAAAGCTTGTCGCCAGAAGCAACATTTTCGCGTGCTGCTGCCTGTTCGAAAGTCGCAGTTGTCTCGGAAGAATCGCCAGTCTTCTTGAGGTAAGCAGTGGTAACGAAGTCTTCCGTGGCGAGCTTCTTCGAGCCGTTGTCCATGCCGGTGCCGCTGGTAGAGCCGACGTAGACGTCGCCGGCATACCATGCGTTGCCGTTCCAGTCCATTGTGTGAGCATTGGAGCGGTTCGAATTGGAAGTTCCATTGCCCACGATATGCTGATAAGTACCACGGCCGGAAGGCTCATTTCCAGACGGGTCCTGAACGTTGAACTCACCCTCTACATGCTGAGAGCGATTTGCTGCGACAGTTCCGGTCCCTTCGGCGTGTGCGGCCTGTCCGGAAGCCTCAGTGGAGGAACCTTCTGCATGAGAATAATCACCAGTAGCTTTCGTGCCGTCGTTCTGCGCGTGAGAGGCGCTGCCGGATGCGACTGCTCCATTACCTTCTGCATGAGCACTGGCTGAGGATGCAGACGTACCGGAGCCAAACGCCGTCGCGTTTGCACCGGAAGCAGCTGCTGCACCCGCCTGCTTCAGCGCGCCAGCTCCGGCCCCGTTCTCAAGGTTCGTCGCAGTGGAGCGTTCTTCCACGTCTTTCTTACGAGGAATCGATAAGTCCTCATTGTATTTCGTAAGGTTTCTCATGTGATTTCCTCCTACATGTTAATCAGAAGCACCATAGTGGAGATTCCGTCAACAACAATAGATTGCTGCATTGTAGCGCTGTCCCACGCGGAAGCCGGAAGCGTTGCCTGTGCGATCTTCACCATAGCAAGGACGACTTTTTCTTTCGTCGGGACTGCTAGATCGTTATCGTATTTTGAAAGGTTCTTTATTCCACACCTCCAACCATCTGCATCAAACAGCACCCCAAAAGAATTTCTGAGGTGTTCTTTGATGCCCCCGGATTTCTCCGGGGGGGGCTATAACGTGCAAATCAGCCGATTGCAACGACCTTGTAGGTGTCAGCCGCCAGAGTGGTAGTAGTGGAATCAGTCTGGTTGATAACAACAGTGATGCTGTTGTCCTCGTTCAGAGAGACATCCGCAATTACCATGTTGTTGGTAGCAACTTCGTACACCTGAACCAGCATCGGGAACGTGGGACCGTTATCCTGTGCCGCAATGGTCCACGTGTAAGCGCCGCCTGCAGCCGTCAGGACAGGGTTGTTAGTGCTGTACTTCTTGAGGTGTACCGGCATAGCCTGCCAAGTCGGGGCAGTATCTGCGCCGCCGGAAACCAGAATCTGACCGGCTTCACCGGCCCCAGTGGGAGCAAAGAAGGCCGGGTCCTTCGTAGCCGTACCATTGAGCGTGATGGTGTTGTTGGTAGCACCTTCGGCAACGGCATCCAGTTTGGTCTTGTCTTCCTTGCTGAACTGCGTGTAGGTGGTGCCTGCGCCGATGTCATCCTGCGTCAGGACAACGACACCAGTCTTGCCGTTGACAGAGTTAACGTCAGACGGGTTGCAGAGCACGTAGGTCGTGCCGCCCCAGCGATACTGCTTGTTCTGGTAAGCACCTTCCGTCATGACAACGTAGATCTTACCAGTTTCCGGAGTCAGGGCTTCGCCGCCAGCGGTCAGGGACAGCCAGTCAGCTGCAAGCGGGGTCTCGCCGACGATGTAGGCTTCCACAACGTCATCGACGTAGCTGGGCAGTTGGGCAGCCGGAACAAGGCCGTCAGCACCGAGGGTCGCAACGCCGTTCGCCGCGCCTTTCTCGGAAGCAGGAATCTTGGAGTTGAGCTGTTCCTGCGCGTCAGAGGTGAGGCCAGTGATGTACTGTGCGCCAACGATCTCCTTCGCCTCAATGGCAGTGACGTGGCCGGCAGCGTCAACAGTGACGCCTACAGTGTGCGTGGCATCGCCGTATGCGCCTGCAGTTGCACCGGAGAATGCGTGACCGACGGTGATGGTCTTCTCCGTAGGGTCAGCAGCAACATGCGTCCACTTGTCACCAGAGGCCAGCGTGAAAGTGTCCGTCTTGGAGCTCGCGGAAACGGTAGCTGCAGCAGCCTGACCGGCGACCTCAGTCGTATCGTTCTCACTCTGCTTCGGGACATTGATGTTCGACCATGCGTTCTGGTTGACTTCGCCGCCGCCAGCAACCGCGTTCTTGACCGCAGTGTCGAGGGCTGCCATAGCCTGCTGGATTGTCATGTCCTTTGCGACATAACCACCGTCAACAGGCGTATAGCCGGTCAGAGTCAGTTCGACGACATTCTTGGTGGTTACAGTGCCGGTGGAATCGAGGCCAACGATGACTGCACCGGTGCTGCCTTCCTGGTTGTAGACAACACCTACGGGCTTCCAGCGTTCGCCATCAAACTGATAAATGACCTTATCAGTGCTGTTGGTGTAAATCTGACCGAACTTCGGGTTCGCAGGCGCAGTAGCCAGCGGCTGAATGACAGCATTCTGAATTTCGTTTTTGTTGAGGTCAAGATTTACGAGGAGGGTTCTTTTGCTCATTTTGCTTTCTCCTTTGCGTTAATTTAGATATGCAACTCCAGAAAACGGAGATGCAAACAACAGAATGACATTGTTGCTATCCACATACTGAACCTCTCCAACAACCTCAGAGCCGGCGCTGTCAGCAACCGTTACAGACGGATATTTACCCATATTATGAGCGATTTCCCACTTCTTTTCGGCGGTTGCCTGTGTAAATGTGAAACTCTTGTCTCCACCCCCGCCGGATTCAGCCCCAAGATGTTTCAACGTTTTATCCGGTTGGATTATATAAGCGTCAGCTGAAGAATCCGTCAGGACGTGAATGATTTGGCTGTAAAAGTACAATGTGTCGGTCGAGCCAGGAGGACCAGCAGTTGCAGCAGCAGCTTGTGCTTCTTCGAGCGATGAGAAATACGAGTTGTATTCTGCTGGAATCGCAGACGTCATTGCGAAGGACACGCTCATGCCAAGCTTCGGAACGTTTGGAAGTGCCATCTTTGTTCCTCCTTTCTCAAATGGTTACGTTGTAGGTGTTCTTTGTGTCATTTGGAGTTGCAAAATCCAGGGTGTAGACTTTGTAAGGAATCGAGAGATACGATGCCGCGCCCTCGACTTCTACAGTTGCCTGTGTAAATGCGGTCGTAATGTCGGCGTTCAGGCCATTTACGTCCTTGATGCTCGTTACATCTCGCAGGATTGCCGGGTATGCAATAATGACCCGCAGTGCGCCAACCGGAATCGTTACGCTGAACGTCGAGCCGTTTGTGTATGCTCGGTTCGATTTCTGCGCAAGGCCACGAATCACCGCACTATCCGTTGTTGCTGCCTTGTCGGTCGTCGTTCCGTAGAAGGAATTGCGGTATCCGGTGATTGCACCGGTAGTGGCAGATTTCGTTCCGCCCTTGATTTGACCAGCCGGATATTCCTGATCCAGTGCGGTAAATGGAATCTCACCATCGCTGTATGTGCAGTTGAGCGTAATCCTGTAGTTTGCACCATCTGGTACGATATAGGCCGCAAACGTGCCGCTCTGCGCCGCGATTTGTTCAGATGTAACGTTGTTGACAGCGGACCAGCTTTGTGCAACAACACCTGTCGGCTTTGGTTTGTATTCGTAGGCCCCTGGATTCAGCGACCCATTGTATGCAGGCGTGACACTTGTTCCGACTTCATATGCCCTTGCCGTGGAACTCGATACACTCACAGATGGCTGTGTAATCGTCGGATTTTTATCCTGTGAAAAAGCGTCAAGGACTACTGCCTGCACACTTATGTTTTCTGCGGGAACCGTGACTTTACCGTCAACAGGCACATATCGGCCAAACTGTTCCGTGAGCACAAGATCTTTCGTGAATAGAACTTGGTCTGCCGTCGGGGTCTCACCCGTACCGCCGCTGCCCGGCTTATACCAAAGAGCGCCGGTCTCATCGACTCCGACTTGTGCCGTCATCTCGTCGGTCTTCGGAATCGCCTTTACGCCGCCGAGCGCTTCTTCGCTGGCGACCGGAAGCTCATAAGCCTCCGGTTTATCGGTCAAACTGTTGTACGAGCCATCAAAGTCCGACGTGCCAGCGCCGATGTTCTCCCTAGCCTGTTGCTTCTCTGCGTCAGAGAGTGCCTGTTCCGTAGTCTTTACTGCGTGAGTTTGGACAGTACCGGTTTCTCCATCGACAGATTTTACCGGACTGTTTGCTTCAACATAGTCAGCGATTCCTCCAGCTTTTTCGACTTCACCATTGGGGTCGTAGGCCGATTTCAGCATATCGCCGCCACCGGCATTCGCAATTGCATCCGAAACTGCCTTCTCGCTTGGAATCTTGCTTTCACTTGTCCCGAGCTCCTGCGAAATGCTTTCAGTGGAAATTGCTTCAATGTTCTTCCGCGCCTGTTCTTTCTGTTCTTCCGTGAGATTTTGCTGGATGTCATATCGTACTGTGCCTTCTGGAGTGACCGTAACGCCGGCCGCGTTGATTCTGATATAAATCAGCCCGGTAACGCCGCTGTTATCAGAAATGTTTCGGTTGACACTGCTACCTGTCGAGCTGTCTTTTCCGATGATTCCTCGACTCAAAGCTTTCGCCACGTCAATCGACTCGCCAGAACCGCCAAAGATTGAGCCGTCCGAGAACTCCACTCTTGCCTGCGGCTCAACATAGCCACGCATGGCAAATGTCTGTTTTTGCGTGAGCGGCATCATCCACTTTCCGTTTTCATAGGTGACGTTTCCTGGATACTGCCTTGAAAGACTGCCGAGGTTCAAAACCACGGTCTTCACGATATCTGGCGTAATGAGCGTCCCATCCAATGCCTGCAGCATAAAAGGGACTGCGTATTTATCTCCCTGTGTCATTGAAACAGCCATCAGATCCCCTCCAGTTTGATTTTTGCGCTTACGCTCTTATCGCCATAGGTTGCTGTAACGATCAGCGGTTTTGTATCTCCCTGCCAGCATGTAATCGTCACAGAGTTCTCGCTGATATCCGCACTGTACGCCATTGCGTCCGGACCTTCGAATGTGTACGTGACTATATCTTCCGTCTGCTCGCCGAGGTCAAAGTATGCTGCCGTCAGCGTGCAACTTTCATAGGATTTCAGCCGTTCCGGAGTAGTCCCAAGGAATGCGATTTCCGGCTCTTCCGAAATAGGCTCAACCATCAATTCATAATCCATAAAAATGTCCTGATTCTGTGCCAGCGAGCATCGGATCACACATTTTCCTCCGGAGACGGCCGTAACGAGTCCATCCGGTCTCACGATTGCCACCTCATCATTCAGTGACGTCCAAATGTAATTCACCGGGTGTGCTTCTGTGCTCGCTGCGTATTCTCCGCAGCGGATACTTGTAGCGGTCAGCAAGCCCTTCTGGCCGGTTTTTATCTTTGGTTGTCCGTTCACTCGAATTTCCCAAGAAAACGTCTTGCCGCCCGCCACATGGCGTGCCATGTCATCTATTTCTTCGTTCGGTGGATCATATCTGGCCGTGAATTCAAGCAGCCGGACAGAATCATAGTCGCCGGTGAATTCCTGTGCATAGTCACCAAAGCCGGTGATGTGATAGGCAGCTGACCCCAGAATGATTCTGCTGTTTGTGTTCAGTTTCTTCGTCTCTTCGTTTCGCTGGCATGTGATATTGACATAGCCCTTCGTGATAAGGGCATATTCCTGCATGTCGCTTTCGTTCGCGGTCAAGATTGCCTTTTCAACGCAAATTGGCTCTTTCAGGAGATTGCCGTACCAGTCCAGATGGTTCCACGTCGACCGGCAGCGCTGTATGACTCCGCCGCCAATCGCGTTTGAGATGTTCTGTGGATTCGTGACCAGCCAGATACTTCCCATTGCCTCAATTTTCGTTCCTTCTGGAACGTACTCGATGCTTTCGTCCGCAAAGATGATGTTCTTGTAGTCATCCTGTTTCCGGAGCGTAGACGCTGTTTCCGGTGCGATATCCGCCATGCGGATCATCGTTGTTTCCCATTCATACGGCGCATCCGGGTTTAGGCCCTGCACGCGGGCTGCAAAGAAGTCTGTAGCGTACTTTGCGTACTGATGTACAAATTCTGTGCTGGGGTCTCCAAGGTATTGCCGCTGTCGGCCAGCATATTGCGCCGGAGCATTTCGAATCGCCATCTTCAGTCGGCCAGACACAATCAGGCCGTTCGTGATGTTGTCCGAGATCGGCATGATATCCAGCCACCTCTTTCCGAATTTGAATCAGAGCATCGAGAATACGCGCCGCATGGGGTTTACTCTGCGCATGTAGGCACATTCCTGCTCATATCCGCGCAGCTCCGAATAGAAGAGCTGCAGATTTTCTTTGTACCGTGCCGTCGACTCCTTCATCGTTGTGTTCTCGTTCGGCGTGTTGAAACTCTTATCCTTGACCTTCGGCTGGATGTTCAGCCACTCCCGGTTGAACCGGTTATCCCATGTTACAGCGATTGCCAGCCCGAGAAGTCTCTTTTGCCGGAATGTCAGGTCATGAGCGAACTGACCATCCGTGTAAAAGTCCAGCCTGTACTCCACATCGGCGCTGTCCTGCTGTGGGAATGTCACCACGCCGGTTTCTGGGTCATACGTAAAGTCTGTATATGGGAAGAACGCCGCATCTCCGTTTCGTGCATACTGGACGCTCACGCAGTTGCAAAGCTCATAGCCGACCTTTCCGGTTTCGACGACAGTCTCCTGCGTTGTGCTGATCTGGTCGCTTGTCCACTCAAAGTCAGCGTACTGCGGCTCTACGAGGCCATCTGTCAGGTACACCAGCAGTTCAGGTGGACTTTTCAGCATCGGGATTGCCATCCCCATCCAGGAGCTCATACGGCGGAAGAAGAGTGCCGCATCGGTTCTCAGATCGTCTTGCATCCGGTCATCGCCGATTACTACCATTGCAGAATTTGTAATGATATCGCTCCAAGCAGTCCCCATTATTCCCAGTCCTCGCTTTCATACGAGTCTCTATCCATGACTGCCCTGTACTCTTCCCGAATACAGTTCGCGGCGGTTTCATCCTGAATCAGTTCCAGAATTTCCTCAATTACGCCGCAAAGCGCTTCGATTTTTTCCTTGCTGTCCATGATGTGACCGCCGCCTTTCCTATAACGTTAAGCCGTGACAGTGACAGTGCATTGTGCCTGTCCCGCCAGATAGTTTTCATTTTCATCCTGCGTGACAGTGATAACCGTCTCGCCGGCAGTCAGCGCTTCAACAGTGACGTTCGAGCTTTCATCTACATCGCCAAGCGCTGCGACCTCTGGCACGCTGTTCTCAACGCGCATCTCCCCATTGGAGCTGGTCGTGATTTTAAATGTATCGCTCGTTCCGGCCGACATCTCCAGCGCATCTGGACTGACGCTCAGTCCAGCAGCTGCCTTTGCAATCGCCCACGGAACGATAATTGTTCCCTTGTAGTCCCCCTTGCCGTCAATACGAAGAGAATAGGCCCCAGCATTCGTACCGGTATTGTCTGCGACGGCATAGTCTGTGTCTTCCGTCAGCGCATTACCGCCGAGTGTTACGCTTTTAACCTCTTTGGTCTGCTCGCTGCCGGTATAGGTGAGTGCATCTCCGACAACGACATCGGCGTTTTCCAGACTCAGTTTGACGGTCATAGATTCTTCGAGGTTGTAGAAGAATCCAGCCCGTACTCCATTGGCCGTGATGATATAACCGCCAATCGCCAGCTCATATTCGCCAGCTTTTGTCTGTGGGATCTCATATCCGCCACGAGAGATCTTCGCGCCCGAGACAGTTGAAATCGCTACAACGCCGTGTGTTTTGTTCGCCATCCCCCACCGGACGTGCAGATAAGTAAGCGTTGCAGCCGCGTTGAAGACAATGTACTCAATCGGGCCGTTGTATCGAACGGTATAGACCGTTCCTTCCTGCACGGCGGTCAGTTGTGTCTCTCGGTTGAGTTTCACGGTAAAAGCTGCCGCCGATTGCATTTCGACGCCGAGGATATCTGCTTCTGAGCCGCGCCAGTCAAGGCCGGGGAAGCCATTCTGTACTGCAGTGCGGATATCCGGCAGGACGTTCATATTCGCCGCGTATGCGGACGCAGGCACAAAGGAAAATTCACTATAGGCAGGACTACTCATGTTAAAACCTCTTTCCTGCGCCCGGATACGGCGCAAAGTTTACTGCGCGTCGCGCGCGTTCATTTCTTCAATGATGGAGACAAAATCACCCTTCGGATTCTTTGCAGTCTTACTCAGCTCGTTCAGCTGAACCACAATGTTACGAGTCACATAGGGGCTTCCGCTCTGGTATGCCTCGGCATATCGCTGTGCAACCATTTTCTTGTGGCCTTCGCAGAGGTTCGGGTAGATCTCCAGCATCTTATCGCCGAGCTCGACCATCTTTGCAAACGCCTGTTTATCCAGCAACTCGCCATCCTTATAGTCAACGCCAAGGACTTCACGTTCCTCATCTGTCAGGCCGGACACGATAATGAGCCAGCGTTTCTTGAGGAAGTACCGGTTGAGCTCCGTGAGCACTCTGGACAGATCTTTCTTGGGAACATAGAAGCTTCCGGTTTTGCCAGTGACCTGACCATACAGGCCGCCTTCGCCAAAGAAAACCGTATTGTCTTCCGCGACTTCGGCCTGCCAGAGGAACTGCACCATTTCCGTATCACTCGATACCTGTACGATCTGTGGCACGACTGCGGGCTTCGCTTGGAAATCAGCAGCTGCTTTTGCAACCGCTTCCGCAATCATCTTCTGGACATCTGCCATCGTAAAGGTCGGTTCTGCTGCAATTGGAGCTTTCTTTGGAACTTCCACAGTCTCTCCTTTCAACGTGGGGTCCAGAGTAGTCAGCGGCGTTTCGCTGCCATCGTGTCCGATTCCGACCACGTCTTCTGCGTTAACAGTCAGAACGTTATCTTCGCCAGATGCTGCTTTCTCCGCAGTGTTGGTCGTCTGCCCCTCTTCCGGGACATCGAAAAAAGCGACTTCTTCCTTGACTTCCTCTGCTACAGGTGTCTTCTTCGGTCTTCCGGGTTTCTTTCCAGTGTTCTTGCTTTCAGCCATATCGCACACTCCTTCCAGATTTTATGGCTATTCCTCCACAAATGTTGGCTCCGACCGGACTCGAACCGTCTCTTACAGCACCATGCGGAGCCATATGGTGCGGGACGGGCTGGAGGTAAGACCCGCCCCGCAAAAGGAGGAACGCTTAAATGATTTTCGCTCTAAGTAGCGGGGGCTATATTAAATGCATGCTATCGTATTGCATTGTATATACAAATTTGATATAATCATATGTAGAGGTGATCTACATGAAAGTTAAGACAACTATGTTCTCCATGCGGCTACCGGATGATCTTCGTGAGAAACTTGAGGCTATGGCTACTCGTGAGGGCCGTACACTTACAAATCTCATCATCTACTTACTGCGCAAGGCGGTGGAAGAATGAAACGCTATGTCGGAACCGGTTACACGGTCTATGCTCACACAAACAAGACGAACTTCAAAACGTACTTTGGACAGACAAAATGTGAAGACCTTACTAAACGGTGGGCTGGTGGAAATGGATATAAGGGCTGTCCACATTTTTACGCTGCTATAAAAAAGTATGGGTGGGACGGATTCACGCATGAAATAATCCAAACAGGATTGACAAAAGAGCAAGCCGACGAAATCGAAAGAGAGAACATCTGGTTTTTTCGGACAAATGAACCCGAGTTCGGATATAACATTCAATCTGGCGGTCGGTCTGCTGGTGGAATGTCCGACGAAGGAAAACAGTCGCTTATCGAACACAACACAGGTGAAAACTCACCAAGAAAGCGCCCCGTCTGCGTATTTAATAGCAATGGGGAAAGGATTGGGGAGTTTCCCCTCTTGGCATATGCCGCCGAACACTATTCAATTCCAAGGGCAACCGTTAACCAACACGTTCGAAAAGGCAAAGGGACTTGCCACGGAATGATGTTCCGATACAAAGATGAAGTCGGAGACATTCTGAAACTTCCGACCGATGAAGTTTACAAGCCAAATGAAAAGCGAAACAGTAAGCAGAGGAAAACTAGTGTGGTCGTGTTTGACATGAGTGGAACTCGCGTTGCAGAGTTTCCTAGTGTCAAGGGCGCAGCGCAATCTCTTGGTCTCTTACGTTCCTCAATAAGTGCCGTTCTTAGCGGAGCTCAAAAAACTTGTGGCAACTTCATCTTTAAGCGTTCGATTGATGTGGTTGGATGTTCTGTCTTGGATGGTGATTCTGTTTCAATGGCATTAAGTAAGCCATCAGCTGCAAAGCAAATACTCTGCTATGATTTGGATGGAGTTTATCTGAGAACCTATTCTTCCATAACCGAAGCGGCAAATCAGCTTGGTATAAGCATGAAAGCTATTTCTGCTTGTCTATCCGGAAACTCCATTACAAGTGGTGGATTTCAATGGAGGTACGCCACCGATGATTGCGCCCTTAACATCGGAAAGGCCCGAGTGAGAGGTGAATTGAAACGCGAAACAGGTGGAAGTACCGCAAGAAAAGTTGAGCAGTTTTGCATAGAAACAGGCGAAACCATATCGACATTTGTCTCAACAAGAGCCGCTGCACGAGCTGTTGGAAGAGATAAATCCAACATTGCAGTTGTAGCAAACGGAAAAGGGAAAAGTTGCGCAGGTTATGGATGGAGATGGCACGATGGATGAGTGGGCTGGGCTTGCCAGCCCACTCATTTTCTCAAATTGTAAAATGGGCGATTCTGTTGGAGAAGATGGAAACCGAATCGAGGGCGATGGTAAGATTGATTCCCACAGAGAAGTCAGAGGCGCGCGTGGGATCAATCTCGAGGGTGATGGGCGTCGCGGAGTTGTAAGCGATGGTCATCGGCTTTCTGCTGTTCGCGGCCATCATCCAAATGTCGTTTGCAGACAGGATGGTGGTGGGAGCAGTGTTGAGGTTGACCGGGCTGACAGCATCACGCAGCGGCATCAGGCGCACACCAAGGAACTCGCCCAGCATACCGGTGCTGTTGTAGCGTTCGCCGAGCAGCGTAGCCAGCGCAGCGTCCATGTTGACGTTGGTGGAGCCGGTGGCCTGCGTCGGCAGGACCTTGCCAAGAGCGACCGCAGAGCCAGTTGCGAACAGGTTGGAAGTAACCGTGTTGTTGAGGGCGGCGATCTTGTTGGCAGCTGAGAGCCAGTTCTGGTTGGAGAACGTGAAGTTCAGGTTGGCCGGAATCAGGGTGGTGTCTGCGGCAGCCGCAGTCAGAGCGGCATTCCACATGCCCATCGTCTTGGCGTACATACCAGCGACGATATTGGCGAAGAAGACGCCGAAGTCCTGATTGTTGCCAACCAACTGGAACCACTTCGCAACGATCTGCGCGGTCTTGGGTTGCGGGTTGAGGGTGTAGTCCTTGGAGTAGAAACGGTTGCTGGGAACGCTTCTGGACGCGCCCCAAGAGGAATCCTGGAACACGGGGATATCGTTGGAGCCAACGGAGATTGCGTAGCTCTCGCCGAAGCCGACCTCAACGACATCTGCGAAGCGATCAACAGCCTCAGAATAGACGGAAGCGATGATCGGGGTCACAGTTTCCTGATAGATGCCCTGCAGGACGCGATAGAACGCAGCGTTGCCATAGAAACGCTGACCGTTGCGCTTGAAATCCTCAAAGTCAACGGGGGCAGCTTCGCCGGTCTGTGCGCAGCAGATCTTGGCTGCATACATCAGGTGCTCGCGCTGGAACTTCTCATTCAGTTCCTTGTAGCCCTTCGGAGTCAGCATGTGCTGAACACCGGCGGAGCTCAGGCCATTGGCCGCCATGATAGCAGACTTGCCGTTGGCTGCGTGCTCATAGAAGAGGACTCTGCCCTTCGACACGATATCGGCGCGCTCATCGTTGGCCGCATTGACCATAAAAACAGACGGAGAAACGCTGTTCAGATTGATTTTCGGCATGTTAATTCACTCCTTCCTTATGCGTAGATCTTGCAAGCCTGCACGTCGACATACTCGAAGCTGGCAGTCGTACCTTCGGTGAACTTGCCAGTGTCGAGCAGTTTGAAGTACAGCGCGCCATTTGCAGTCGGAGCGGCTGCGGCGGGCTTCAGCTTGCCTGCATCGATGGTGAAGAACGTATTGGTGCTGATTTCAGCGTTGACGTTGCCAATGCCGAAGCGGTACGCATGGTCGCCGTCGAAGACGATCTTGGTGAACGTGCCGTCGCGGCCAGCGGGAATGCCAAGGCCAAGGGTCTCGGTGCCGACAGCGTACATGTTGCCGTGCTTACCCTGAAGCATCTGAACTTCGTAGGTGTTCGCGGCATAGACGACCTCACCAGCATTGGTGGTGGAAGTCGCGTCATTCATGTACCACGCGTTCTCGTTCTTGACACCGGTGAATCCTTCACACGGAAGCTGACCGTTGCGAATGACCAGACGGCCAGCATCGCAGTCCGCATCAGCGCTGGAAGCCTGGTATCTACCGGTGACATTGATGAGGTCATCGCGGAAGTTGTTGGTCACGCGAGCCTCGAATGCAGTTTTTTCAGTAAACATTTCGTTTCACTCCTCTCTCACTTTTCAGTGGCAGCTTCGACGCCCCACTTGGCGATCAGACCAGCCATCGTACCGTCATCCGCTGCGCCGCTGTTCTGATTGAACTTGTCCCATGCGTAGACCGTCTTGTTCCGGTTTGCATTCGCAGCATCCAGTCTTTCAACCGCTTCGCCGCAGACGGCGTAAACAGCCTTGGCGACTTCTGCTTCGCCAATCCAGTTCCGGTCCTTGTCGCACTTGTTGGTGTAAAGGCCGGCTTCGATATCAGTCAGGATGGGTGCGATCTCACTCTCAGCGACCTTCTGCTCACGGTTCGCATTGAACTTCGCAAGAGTTGCCTTCGCCTTGTCCTTGGCCGCATTCAGACGACGCTTGTCCTCGAACTCCTGCATGGCATTAAGCTGTGCCTTGGTCTCGTCAAGTTCTATGCTCAGAGAAGTGACCTTCTCTTCAGCGGCGTTCAGGCGAGTGGTGTTTTCCATGCCGACCAGCTCCATGAAGTCCTGAGTTTCCATGGTGATGCAGTCCTCGCCCATCTGCATGGCGGTGTTGACAGACATGTTCTGGTAACGTTCGGGGACGATGGTCTCGGCCGCGTTCTCGATGACGTAATACTTGTAAGCGCCGTCTTTCGCCATCAGGCAGACAAAGACCTTACCGTCCTTCTCGCCTGCGGCCAGAACCTTATAATCCGTGAAACGCGCTGCCAGTTCCGCAAGCTGTCTCTTGTTATAAGTTTTCAAGTCTTTCACTCCTTCGTGTGATAAGCTCCCGTTATTCGGGGCGTTGTTTGTATCCGGGGCCTTCTGCAAAGATGCCGCCTTGAGCTTCAAAGTCTTAAATTCTTCGTCCAATGCGGCAAGTCGAGCGATGTTGGCCCCCGGAACAGCCGGAGCAACGCCCGCACCGAGGATCGTGACCCCCACTCCCGACCAGACATCCTCAACTTCGATGTCTCCGTCCATGTGGTTTTCGTCTATCAAGGTCTCCACAGACACATCCATGCGCCCTGTTCGCACGATTTCATCCACGGTTTCCTTCGCATAGAAAGCGAAGAGCTTTCCACGCGCCACGATCCAAGTCTGACCATCCCTCTTCTGGAGGGAGAAATCACGTTCATCGTCTGACAGCGTGCCGACAATGCGTTCCGCCGTCCCGTCTGTGTAGGAGTAATACTGTTCGCCCGTTCTGGGATCTGTCTTGAGCTGGCTGTTATGGCCGTCACCGATTTTTCCCATGACGTAGGCGATCAAGATTGGTCTCCCTACGAACGTCTTGTAGTATTTTTCTAGGTTCTGGTAATTCCATTTGTTCCGGTTGACGCCTTCGCGCATCAGCCACAGCTCAACTCCGAACTCGTAGGGGTTCAGCTTTTGGAGAACCTTGAGCTGGCCGGTCGCCACCGTTTTCTGGTTCTTTGTCAGCGGCATTGTCAGTCACCGTCCTCTTCAAAGAGCTCATCGATCCAGCCGTCAAAGCTGGTCGCGCTCATCTCGTGTTCGGAGTACATTTGCCACGCATACAGGAACTTCTCGTAGCTGGCACTGTTCTCCATCTGGAGGTTTTCGAAGCCCCGTCCGAGCGGATAAAGCCCATTTTCATCGCAGACCTCCACGCATTTGCGCAGAGCGTCTTCAATCTTCTGAAGCATGTCGATGACGGACTCAAACACTCCATCCAGATCGTCCGGCCGGCCATCGTACTCGGCAGTCGCCGGATAGACTTGCAGGATATGCCGTTGATGCAGCAGGTCCCCGACAACATCGAAGCGTTGCGGCTGCAGGTGGGCCAGTTTGTGAATGGCATCTGCTGTATGCGGCATTCCAAACTCGATCAGCACCCATTCCTTCAGCGTGTCGAGTCCGCGCGCTGCATCCTGATACGCGCCGGTCACGTCCTTTGCGGCATCTCTCACGGCAGCGAGAGCACCGTTTTCAAAATCAAACCGTTCTTTCAGTCGAGCCATTTCGGATATCTCCTTTCCGTGAAAATGAAAAAAAGAGCTAACGGCACATTCCTGTGTCGTTAGCTCCACTAGCTCTTCCACACCGCTGCTCCGGTGTGGGATTCTCTATTACCCCAGCCTTGCCTACCTAAACACCTCGCGCATCAGCGCAAGCCTTCGGCTTGGATGGGAGAGTCTTTTACAAGGTCCCGCTTTGCAAGGACTTTTACCGTATCTTCTACGATGCGGTAGCCGTCCTTTGTGCGTTGTATCCTTATATCTCTGTTATTATTAAGCGCCATATTGATAATGTGGAGGTCTTCTTTTCGTACAAATTCAATCATTTGTCCCTCCATATTGGTCAATCATGGTTTCGCTGCCGTCAGTCGTTGCACTTCCGTCACCTTTTGGACGCCCTGGGCTCTGCGGTGGTAATCCAGAAGATTCTTGCTTCATGTTGTATGTCGATACGAGCGGAATACGCTTATCCAGAATCCCACTGTTATAGACCGCATCAGACAAGCACATATCGTCCAGAATGGAGCGGTCAAGCAGCGCATTGTAGATGATGGTGTCCGGCAGGATGCCATGTTCCATTCCCTTCATGCACCGGTCAAGCATCTTCTCGTCTTCCGAAATGTCTCCGAACATGACGAACTTCCATTCGTACCGAGGATTGAGCTTTTTGATGATTGCATTCATCATCCGCTCATAGCCACGATAGACTGTCTGCATGAACTTGCTTTCGATTTGAAGCGAGATCTGAGCAGTTCCAGCTTTCGGGTCATCTCCAAGCGGGATAATCGCGCCCATGCCAGCCTGACTCATGGTGTCACTGTAGCCCTGCTTCACAATGTCCATTGCGGACGGAGCTTCGGACAGACTTTCCAGTTTCATGTTCTGCGCAGGAGCAAAGTAAATTCCCAAGCCCGATGTGTTGTTGGCCTGTAGCATATCGTACCAAACAGCTTCGAAGAACAGCCTTCCGGCGTTACTAAGTCTATATTGGTCATTACCAGCAGCAGTTTTTTCATCCAGATACGGAATCTCACCATGCAGAAGACTCACCAATGGGTTCTGAATCAACTCCAACTGAATCTGTTCCATCTGCGCGAGCTGGATCATATTGAGGAACAGCCCCGCAAACGGAGAAATCGCTGTGCGGCTCACATCATCGGCCTCGAAGGTGAATACTTCGTCCGCCGGCAGGTACACCCAGTAATACCAGCGGCCATTTTGATAATAGACATCCGGCTTCCCCGGCATGTCGCCCTGTGCTTGGATGAGCTGGAACTTCTGCATGTCAATGCGCGTCTTCTGCGCAAAGACCATCGTCGAGCCAACGCCCTTCGGCCGCTGCACAACGCTGCTGAAGTCATACAGGTACGGAGTAAACAGGTCTCCGAACTGCTCCGGGACGCATCCCGGCTGCAGGAAGTACATCATATTGAAAGCTACGGTGTACTTCGAAACGCTGTTGTAGCCCGTGATTTTCGTCCAATCGCTTGGAAGCTGCTGCATAAAGGCGTAGTTGACCTTGTTGTGGCTCTTATCTACACTATAGCGAGGATAGTAGAAGACTTTCCCTTCGACTCCGACCTGTCCTACGATCTGATGGGCCGTTTCCTTCGGTTTAAACTCTTCGCGCAGCTTTTCAAGCAGTTTCCACTCGCGTGTGAACTCGTCCTTCTTGGTATCGGCTGAGTCCACCATTTTCGGCATCACATAGCTGTGATACGTCAACATGTCCTGATAGACTTTGCGAATATGGAAAAGCGGGTATGCCGTGTACTCCAGAATGTGCGCCACCTGACGGAGCGGCTGTTCGCTCTCATACGGCTTGGTGAGCATTTCGCCGACTTTATCCTTGGTGAAATTGACCGGAAGCGAAGAAATCTGCTTCACCCGGCGGTTCTGAATGTAAGGGTTCGCCATTCCGTAGCGGCCCGAGTTTATGCCGGAGAACGCTGACGTAATGGCAGACATCGGCATTCCCTGGTTATCTGCCGCGAGCTGACGGAACCGATTAAAAATATCGGGGAAAGACTCATATTGAAGTTTACTGAGCTCGCTCGTCTCTATCGCCATGGTCTTCCTCTCCCTTCTTGTTCTCACCGGCCAGTTTCTTGCGCTCTACTTCCAGAGCTGCAGCGAACTGGTCAACCATCCGGCTCAGGTTCGCCATTGCCTCCGGCTTCTCCTTTTCCAGCCGTTCCCGCAGGAGTGTCGCCGCGCAGCTCATGATCCAGTCCACATCGGCCGTGCTGAGGCGCTTCAGGTTCTCTCCGTTTATAGCAAGGCTTTCTTTTGGTTGTTCCCCTGCCGTATAAATCAGGATATAGCCAGGAGCAATCCGGCTGAATCGCTCCATCATGGCCGTTTCCACGGATTCCTGCGTAACGCGCAAGGCGTACAGGCTGTAGACTTTTTCCTCTGCCATCAGAATATCCTTCCTCCGCGTCTCTGCGTCACAAGTCGGCCACCGCTGCCCTGTCGTCCTCCAACGTTCCGAACCGTGTTTTTGTCTTTGTATCTTGACAGTACGGCGTCCCAATCGCTTTTCTTCTTGACCTCGCTCAAGGCGAGTTCACGTTCAAGCTTCTGAGCCAGCCGCAGGCCGTATTTTATAGCTGACCAGCTGTCTCTCTGTATTGCGCGGGAAATACGCTTCTCGCTGAATCCAGCGCCCGACGGAACCGCCTTCAGGTTCTGAATCTGTCCAGAAAGTTCTCGGGTCTTCTGATACGGCCGTGCGATCTGATAATCCAAATCATCGTCCTTGATCTTATGAAGCCGTTTGTAGGCTTCCACGCCTTCGCGGGTGTTCATCGTCAAGAGCTGCACATTGTGGTTATCAAACTGCGTCTGTGCATACCGGATCATCTCAACATCTGGATCTGTGACGCCGCTTCCGCCGGCTTTGATGGGGTAAATGATAGGCAACGCGCCATCAAGCTCCAACGCCGTATATTCGGTATGGTCCAAAATGCACAGTGGTGGTAATCCATCGCCGAGGTCTTTCATCAGGTCCTCGATGACGGCCTTGCCATACTGCCATCCGTCGATTGCGATATAGGTGGTGTTCCCACCATCAAAGCAGAACCGATACCACACATCTTTCAGTTTTCGAGCCTGTTTCATGGCATTATCGGGTGGCGGCCAATCGTCCAGCCACACAAGCTGTTTCAGGTATCTGTCCCGCTTCAAGAAATCATCCTGCTTTGTGAGTTTCCAGACACCGACGGCGCATTTGGCGTTCTTCTTCGCGTCTTCGTAGGAAACGTCGTAACAGACGACGTATATTACATCCTTCGGGTCTGTCTTGCATCCGGGGTACTTGCAGCAGTGCTGCCGCTCCATAGACTGCAGGCAGCAGCTCTCAGAAAGGCTTTCGTCCGAGATAATGGGATATTCGTCCGCGCCGGTATATCGACTCTCCATCTCACGCATCCAGCGCTCCGGGGTCAGTTTCGATCTCAGTTTCTGCGCCCAGGAGTACGGACGCATCTGCTGAAGAACAACGCATTCCCAGCTCATATCGTAAGCGAAAGCGCTTTCGCCGCGATACATCTCTTTGAGAGTGTCGCATCGAACTTGGAATGACGGATGCTGTTTCCTTCCCGCGCTTGTAATGGAGTGGTTTTTATATGCGACGAAATTCTGATCTGGTTTTCCATCTACGTTATGCCGTAAACGGACTGCTGGAAGAACAATCGTCGAATACTCGGTAAAATCAAACGGTGGATTTTCTTCCTGCGCAAATTCTTCCGCTGTTACATCGTGAATGTTATCGCCACGAAATGCGGAGATGTAGAACGCACTTCCCAAGTCTGTCTCAATTTTGAAGTCGTCCTTACTTTCTGCTGTCACACGCCATCCTTTTGCTAGTGCAGGATAGTCGTGTGCGATCTGCTTGAACTGCTTGCTTCCAATAAGTGCCATCTGTTTGTATGAAGGCCCATAATATGCGCTTTGCGTTCCCGGCCAAACCAAGCCATTCAGCATTGCATACTTGAATTTTGTGCTTGTCTTTGTAATTCCGCGCGTTCCTGTGAATGCCACATCTGCGTTTCTCGCGTATGCCCGCATCATCAGGCGCTGCATAATTTCTTCATTCGCATAATCCGCATACTCGTCGCGGAACAGGTCGCAGCCCTTATCTGGATACCAACGAATTACCCAAATCAAGAATGCCCACCATTCCGACTCGAATGAAGTATAGTCGCGCTGTTCGACCTCGCGCTTTTGAATCCACCCGACGCCTTTTATAGACTAGCCGGCAGACCACACCTTACCGTATCGTCTTGCCAACCTTCATCACCATCCTACTTCTTCGCACCGTCTTTCAGCGGCGGCATCCGTATCAGCCCCAATTTGTCGTAGGCTTCTTTTTCTGCATCGTTTGGTTCTTCAGCAAACTCCCCAAGGTTGTCATGGATTCTCATCTCATCCGGCAGCATAGATAACTCAGGCATACCGTCGTTTTGCCGCATCCGATTTTCGTTGATGAGGATCATTTGATCTACCGCGTCTGCAGTATATGGATATCTCGGCTTTCTGCCGAAGAAATACTCAAACATTTCATCCGGGCTGCATTGCTTTCCGTTCTTCAGTAGACCGGCTTTTTCCAGTCGATCTGTGATTTCATCCAGACGGACAACGTCTGCAGGGCGGACGTCCTTCTTGCGTAGGTTTTCGCTTGCAAGGTTTTCCTGAATCATGCCAGACAGTTTCTTTGCGGCATCGAACTTGCCTGCGGCCGTCATGTCATTCATCTGCTTCATCCAGCGGGCAACATTCCGAAGGATAAGTTGCTGCTTCGCGCTCACAGCATCTTCTCCGCCAAAATCGGAGACGAGAACTTCGAAAATGCGGTCAAATTCCGCGTAGTCCTCATTCGTGTAATCAGTTCCCCAGTCCTTCCGCTGCCTCACCGTGCCGGCTTTGGCTGACTGTGCATTCTTTTCAGCGTAAACAGCCTTCGTGAACTCGCCGTCTTTCAGGCCCTCGCCGAATATCTTCGTGATGTCGGTCAAGCCATCGAGGAAGCCGTAACGCTCGCCGCTCTTGCTGGCATCCAGTTTCTTGATATGGAGGTTATCGAGGTACGAAAGCCACTTGTCACGCCCTTCATCGCGCGGCACGCAGTCGCGCGCAAACGGAACATCATATTTGACGCAGCAATAGAAATGCGCAAGGCTTTCTGAAGTCTTTTTTGCAAGCTGCGCGTAGTATTCTTGTTGTTCCAGTTCGCTGACTGCTTCGCTCATTTTTTCCTCCACAAACGACAAAAAGCGCTGGTTCGATACCTCTTCCAAAGGAAAAGCACCAAACCAGCGCATACATTTCTCTGTTTATTTTGCTTAATTATACCATACAATCAGCAAAAATGCAAGAGAAGTTGCAAAAGTTTGTTTTAGGCTGTTTCAAACGCGGCTAAAATGGCCTTTACTGTTTCATCGTCAAGCGTTCCTATGCCATTACACGGATTAGCATATGCTTCGTTGTTAATTCGGTCTATGTCTCCCTGCGGAAGTTCAAAAACACGCGGGTCTGTCCCTGCTTTCCCTGCTTCCATTCTGCATGGAATGGCGGGAACGCTGCGATCAAACTTATGATCCACAAGTTTGCCGACTGAAGCGATTGCTGTATTCTTCATTGTTTTTCCTCCTTGTATCCAACGATGTCTTCTTCCGATATTCTCTCTGCGTAAATACGGTCCAGGAGTCTTGCGGGTGTTTGTATCCACCTTTCCCCGTCCCAACGTATGAACGAATAGTCTCCAGTTTGCGGTTTTATCTCGATTTGATTCATTTCCTCATCAACATACCCACCACAATACTCGCACTTGGCTTCCCATGGTGAATGTGGTGCGCCGCAGTTTGGGCAAACCGTTCTATGAAGGCTCTGCGCGGTTTTATCCGATAGTCCCTTTATCGGATAAGCTTCGCCATCTAAAGTGAGTGTCCCAACCAGTTCGCCGATTTTCGCGTAAATCTTCTGTGGTGTTTCGTTCATTGCATCGTCGCGTTTCTTGTTAAGTTCTCGGATGCGCCGTTCTGCGTTTGAGTAGAAGTCTTCAAATTTCTCGTCATCGTCCATGAACTTCTAACCTCCCCGCGATATACGACACGCGCAAAGCAGTTGCCGTCAGCACGCCGATCTTTTCGTGTTTGCTGTCATTGCTCAGCACGTCTACCTCGAACGTGACATCATATGTCCCATCGCCGTTGTACTTCTGCGAAACGAATCTGTACTTGGTTCCTTCCAGTATCTCCGCGAAGTTGACTCCCGGCCCGATTTCCTTCAAAAAATCAAGTCTTTCTATCATCGGCTCCGCCCAATCGGAGAATTGCCGCATATGCTCAAGCGCTTCGTCCGTCTGCCGTGCAAATTCTGACAGTTCCCATTCCCGTCGCTTGCTTTCAGCGTTCCTCTGACGTTCTTTCTGCTTCCATCTGGCATCACGCCACCTCTGGTCATGCTTCGCCATACGGTTCCTCCATCCCGTCCGTCAGGATTTCAATCGCTTTTTGCGTTCTATACACAATTTCTTGGATTCTAGGATCTTGAAGTCGTCTCAAATCTGCAACAGCATTGGCATATCTCACAATGTCACCATGTTTTACAACGCCCGGAAGCATAAACACAGCATATTCCTCTCCACGCGCTTTAACGCGTTCCAAAATATTCTTGATGCACTTCTCGTCGATGTCAAAGCCCTTTTTCACCTCATAAACACCGCCGGTGATTGTGTTGCATACAAAAATGGTCTTAGTTTCATCTTCTCTCATTTGTTATACGTCCCCAGTACGCCGCGCTCTGCCTCCTGCATTTCTGCAAGTCTATAAGAAATCTTTTCGAGTGCGTTGCTGACGAGTTGACCAAATGGTACAGAAACCGTGTCAAATTGCTCCGGTAATAGTCTCATAGCAAGCTGCAGTCCGGAAAAGACCCCGATGCGGAATCCAGCAGGTAGTTGCTCGTCTTTCAAATTTATATCGGCAATAACGTCGAGGTTTTTTCGATAATCTTCAATAGTCATTTCAAGGCCGCCTCCGTCCACGGGCCAATCTTTGTGAAGTCCTTATAGTCATCGCCACTGAATGCATTGTAGCATCCGTATTCGAATTGGACCGTCGTGCCTGATACGGTGTTCGTTGATATGACCACGCCGTATCCATGTTCTTTGTGATTTACGACCATCCCCGTCATAACGTTCTCCCAGCAGAACGGTCCCGGATTTTTCAAGAACTGCGCCCACGTCATCCCTTGTTTGTCTTCCACGCCCAGTTTCTCCCTCCTGAATTCCCCGATAAACTCGATTCCGGTGTTTTCTAGGTTCCATCCGTTGTTGTACTTGAGATCCATGAATGTTCCTCCGCACATATCAGGGAAGAATATCTGCACCGATGGCTTGCAGATTCCCAGGACTTCGCCGATTCCGAGTTCCTTGTGCAAAACCTTGTCTCCGCAATGGATTTTTTCAAACGAAAAATCTTTCAGGTTTGCCATACGCGCCTCACTTATTGTATGTGCCGAGTACGCCGCGTTCTGCTCGGTCATCTGCCCTCTTTGCCATCCACATGAGGGCTTCTTCGATATGCGTGATCGCGCAGGCGTTCTCCCGCGTGGCGAATTCGCCCTTATTGAAGGCCACCAGCCTGTCACGCACGATTTCCAGGAGATCAGCGTCCAAAACTCCATCTCTCGCGTTCGGGTCGTTTCGCGCACCTTTTTGAAACCGTATCTGTGCAATCACACTTTTTCTGTCCACATCCATCACGGTATAATCGTGATAGCCCCCTCCGGGTCCTTCGTTATCACTCCGAAGGATGGCGTGCGGGTTATTGTTCTTTTGAATCACGGATAGCATTACCATATCGTTCCTCCCATTTATCCAACGGTTCTTTCAGAATTTCTACCGATGCAAGTTCACCGTCTACGAACTCACATCCGCAGAAGTTGATTTTGACCACAATTTCCGCGAAATTCGGGTTTATGCTTTTTAGTATTCCGACGATCTTACCGTTGAATGTCACAGGGATCGCATTCTCTGGCCGATAGTCCGCAATCGGTGCTGCTGGTGCAAGATCAAGCACCTTCCGGCAATAGAGCACATCCCTCACTTCTACGCAGTCCGGCAGTTCCCCATACTTATCTTTCAGGCTTCCTATTTTTTCGTCGATTTTTTCGATCATCTTCGTAGCATTTACATATTTATCCACGTTCAACCTCCGTTTTAGACGCTTCTTCAAGCAACCGCTTCGCGTATTTCATCGATGTTATTGCCAGAAGTTTCTCGATTCCTGCTGGCTCTTCGCGTTCCGCCCTCTCGATTGCGCTTTCCAGTGTGGCAATCAGTTGTGTTGCGTTAATGTATCTATCCATGTGCTGTCAATCTCCTTCCCGTCGAATACCGCAACAAGTGAAATGGGGCCGACTTCAATTTTCTCAATTTTCAGTTCGTCTGTAATACGATCATCCACAACGAAACGGCCTTCCTTGTTTGGCTTAATGATATTGCCATCATCCAACAGCGCTGTTACGTCAATTTTTGCTTTGTATAGCCGCCCCGGCAGTCCATCACTGAATCCAACACGGCCAGCGTAGTCAGAGAACGTATTGACACCATATCTGATTTTTATCGTGAAGGATTGCCGGTTTTCTTCCCGCTTATAGTTTGACGCAATGCCCATGATGTACGGCCCAATGCTTTCCACCGGAAAGTCAAAGTTTTCTTTCGGTGGGAAGCCAGCATACTTTTTAATTGCCTCGCGCAGTGTCATTCAAATTCAAACCTTTCTTCCACACCAATGATTTTCGCCCCGCACTCGCAGAGTGGATACCTTTGCTTCAGATTCCGTGCGTCGATATAGTTGAAAAACCATTTTTTCTGTCCGCACTTTGAGCATGTCTTCCAATACCGCTGCACACCCGGCTTGCACTCGTCCGTGACGATCCAGTTGGCCGTGCCCATCGGGTAGTCGATGTACCCCATCGCCCATCCACCTTCCCCGAAAACGACAATGCTACCGTCTTCGTCATCCATGACGGCAGAAAAATGGACGCCGTATGCGCATGGGTTCACTTTCAGTTCCTTGTACCGGCTATTCTCGCTGATATCAGCCTGATTCATCGGCGCAACTGCAGGTTCTTCATTGACAGTCTCATCATATGGTGGTTCTGACATTGCACGCACTTCCTCCATGAGAGCGTCGAATTGTTCCTGCGACATTGCCTTGATTTCATTGAAAACTGATTCCAGGTCCATCATTTCGTCCTCCCTGACAATTTTAGTGGCATCGTTCATGTTCACGTTCTCTGTCCGCTACATCACTGACAGCGTCAATGCTTTTGAACTCGCCGCATTTGTACAGGCTATACACGATGCGTCGCCACTCGACTTCCGAAAAGCGCTCGCCTTTGTGCTTTTTGCACCGGTGCGGATAGAGATACCCCTTCTGGCATTCGTGGAATGCGCAGGTCGCGCAACAGTCAATCATTTTCGTTTCTCCTATTCCAAACTCTATTCCATGCCTTGATCGCCGCCCGCTTCGTGCCCTTTATCGGCCCATTTGCCCCGCAGTATGTACAGCGGCATTGATACGTTAGCGGTGGCAAATCCCCAACAATAAGGTGAATTTCCTCCAGAACAATCGGCCATTCCACAGAGCACGCGCTGCAAAATGGGCAGTTACTCGGTTGCTCCATCTACATACCTCTCATTCCACGCACGGATAGCCGCTTCAACGTATGGTGCGAAAAGCTCCGTCTGCCTTTGGCATACTGGAGATTTCGCGTCATATGTCGGTCCCCATGCACAGCTATACGGATTAGGGTTAATCAACGGCTCCGTTCTGATAGGCTTGCCCCGGCTTGCGCACCGGTTGCAAATGATTTGTACGCGGTACACAATTTTCTTGTCGCCTCTGTAATTCTGACCTGCGAAGCGAGCATCTTTGAAACTCACCCGGCCGCGCCCGCCGCAGAACGGGCAACTACGAATTTGTTCCATCATCGTACCTCCGGTTCCACGCATCCACGGTTTCGACGTATGGGTTAAGCGACCATTTGTGCTTAAACTTAAATGTCGTTTCGCACTTCTGGCATTTTACATCCAGCGTCATGACCTTTTTTCCATAGTTGCAGGTTCCACCCCGTTCCTCGACTTCTCCACCGCAGAACGGGCAGCCTTTAAGATCGTTCATTTTCCCTCCTATTCCACACTTCCGCAGCTTCTTCCGGTGTGTCGAACCAGTTTGTACATGGTTCGCATTTGCACACGTCCCCGCGATTTTTACAGGCCACAAGGAATCGATCGTGCATGTATGGTTCACTTATCATCACAGCTTTCCCTCCGCAGAATGGGCAGCACTTGAGATCAGTCATGTTCTTCCCTCGCTTTGCATGGAAGGAAGCACGTTTCGCAGGGCGGTACGTCGCACTCACCACTTAGAATAAAAGGACATTCCTTTATTTTGCAGTTCATTTTTCCTCCAAACCTTCTTGGCTTCTTCCTGATTTAAGAACACTTTTGTTCCGAAATCTTCCTCTGTGAACTCCCAATGCGCGCCACCCCAATCATCATAGACGCACGGCGCAACGACCTTCACATACAACCCATCGGAAGCGCGGCAGATCATGATACGTTTGCACTTTGTTTCCTCGATTCCACCCAAACTGTCTGTTGTCAGGACAAACAGTTTGTCGCCCGGTTTGCACGGAAGAGTAATGTTCATGCCGGCTTTATCTGCTCTTACCAGATCACGGATACGTTCTATTGATCTGATTTCCCCGCCGAATGCCATTTCAACGATGCTCTTAGCAGCGTCAGCTTGCCACGTTTCAAGGCCACTGTCCTCAAATTCAGCCAAACGTGCCCATACTGCTTCTTCCCACTTGCAGCCGTAAGCGCAGTTCCCGCCGGCTTCGAGGCATTCCTTGCTTTTGAAATGTGTGCAGCATACGCCGTTTTCGTGGCTTGTTTCACTGCTCCGTAATGTTAATCTCTCCAAAGTTCCCTCCCAGCACCTCATGCCGTTCGATTTCCGCGTTGATGCAAAAGACATCGCTGTACGGATCTGCATCTTCATCCTCGCAGACCAAAAGTGTCTGCTCTGCCATTCCGACGTGTTCTCTAACGATGTACCAGACGCCGAGATTTTTCTTGCAGTAACCGATGCGGATGATTGTTCCGTCGTTAAACCACAACCGTACATCCTTGTCGAAGCAGTCAATACTACCATCATTGTAGTTGCTGTTTTCGATTTCGACCGTATCGTCGCTATAACCATAGATTGTTACCACTGGTTTGTTTCCCTCCCTTGTCCAGTTTGGATTGCTGGATTCCACCTGATATGGGCCGACATTTCGGAACCTGTTCTGCAAATCGAGGTTAAACATATCCGACGGTGTTACTTCCACGACTTCGCTATCGCAGACCGTTTTCGCGTGCTGCTTGTCCTTGTCGTGGAATTTGAGGATGAAAGCGCCGGTATCAGGTGCAACGCCCATGATCTCCACGGAGAAGTTCCCCAATACTCGGTAGAACTCATCCTGCTCGATTATTGCCCGCAGCACGTCCTTGTGAAGTTCAAGCTGCATGTCGTCGCAGATACGCGCACACATGAAATCTTCCATTTATTTCTCCCTATCCAATGCCGATATTCTACGTTCCTCTCGAATTAACCACGCTAATTTCTTCGCTGGTTGTTCCGCTATGAGCGTCCACAGTTTGTGTTCTCCGCAAGGAAACCTTTTGAATCCTTCTATGTCGATTGGTTCGTCCGATTCAAGTTCGAATATACCTTCCAAATCAAAAACCGTTATCCACTTCCCAGCATAGAATCTGTTGCGCCATTCGTTTTCTTCCCCAAGATATGTCACATCATTCGATTCATCCGTAATGATTAGTCTTCTTCCTTGGATGGAAATGATATCTCCAGAAACGTGGTTTTCTTCGAGCCTATACAGCATTCTCGGGTCAAAAGCAAAGGGATTTAAGCTTTTGATTGTGACACTCATTCTGCCGTCTTTGCAATGACCGCTTCGCGGACTTTCGTGCTCTTTGCCATCTTTCCCGCAAGGATTTCCGCTGCTTGGTTGATAATCGCGTCTCGGTTTTCTGCGAGCGTGTCCGCTACGAGATTCTGCGCCCATGTAGATAACGGATCACTGGCAGGGTTCGCATTTCTGTATCGGTATGCTGTGAAAACTTTATTGATGATTTCCTGTTTGATCTGCGCTTCGATAGTCTTAACGCCGCTTTCCATTATGGTACGCTTAATTGCCTCGTCGTCGATGATGATGCCAAACTGTACAATATGCTCCATTAACATTCCTCCGCATTCAGATAGTTGATGATTTCGTTGATTTTGACTGCAAGATCTGTGACCGTTAATTTTGTGCGTTTCAGTATATCAAATTCACCGCGTTCAGTTTTTACATCCCCGTATGTCGAAATCGTCACCTTCGTTGCTCTTGCTTTTTCAATCTTTCCGAATTCAATCGGTTCGATTCGCTGCTTTGTCATTCTCTCTTTCTGGGACGGGTTGTGATACATGCCAATTTGACGGTAGTGCAGCCACAAATCGGATTCGTTTCCAGCAAAGAAGCCACGGTCTCCGCTTCTGATGGACGGGCGCGTGATTTCCCACTCGAAGGTGAAGTGATCTTTTTCGTCAACAGTCAATGTGCTCCAAACTGTTTTTACTACGCCGACCATCCCGTGTAAACTTTCCACATAGTCCCCGACTTTAATTGTCATATGTCTTCCTCCACATGATAGATATTTGCTCCATCGATCAAAATTCTCGTTGTTCGCCCGCATTTTTCACACATGACCGTTATATCCGCGTTGTTGGCAGAAAACGTGACGACTCTCCCTTTCCGCGAAACGGTCAGCAGATATCCCTCGTACCCGGCGATGATGTTTCCACATCTACACCGGATAAGCGTCTTGCAAGGCATATCTTCTGGGCTGCGGCGAAAATCCGCATATTGCTTAGCGCAGGCAGTGATTTGGCACTGTCCAAGGTCCGCCGCGTACTCACACGGCATGTTTTTATTGCTGCAAAAACCGCTCATTTCAATTCCTCCACAAAGAACCATGACTGAGGTGGCTTCTGCACAAAGCATCCAGAGTCCGTGCATTTCTCGCAGTCCGGGATGGCAAACCCGAGATCTGAATACGCGCATTCCCGAAACCACTTTTTGAAGGTGTTGAGCGGCAGCGGCGTATCGTAGATTTTTAGGTTGGAGATGTGCCAGCCGTAGCCGACGCCGCCGTCCAGATACTTCTCCAGCTCGTCTTTTGTCAGGCAGGCATCTGCAAGAAGCGTATCAAGTGGTGTGCAGTCCATGTTCCAATCGCAGATGCAATATTTCGGCGGTTCACAGCTTGCTCCTACTCTAACGATCCTTTCAAAAATGTCGTCGCATACAAACTCGCCGATGACCTTGCCATTTCCCCGATATGCTCCGCCGCATTTAGCAGCCTTGAAAACATCCGCTATTTTATCAGGACAGAGAGACCGTTCCCTTTCATTCAAAATCCAAAGCATATCAGCGCTCTGCGTGCAGTAGATGTAGCACTTAAACGGCAGGTTCATCTTCGGGCGCGTCTTGCGCACCTCAATCGTTTTCTCACCGCTTATGATCTTTTCGCACCACTTTGGTCTGATGCTGATGAGCACTGCTTGGCTCATTCCTTCACCTCCACGCATTCGTTCCACCGAATGTTTACCCTGTACCCGTTGACGTTGATAACGTATCCAGGGTACTTTCCGTCGTATTTTTCCGCTGCATACAGCGCACCAATTTTCGGCCGCATCTGCTGAAAAATCGGGATATCCTTCGTAATTTTTATCGTGACCTTCTCATGTGCCAAGTCGCCCGGCAAGCTGGTTTCTTTCCGCTGGCCCCACATTCCGTTGCGCCGCGCGAAATTGAAGCAAGTCTGACTACAGAAATAACTTTTTTGTCCGGGTTCCCTGATTCGCGTCACACGCTTCCCGCACACCGGGCAGACAAACTGCACATTTACCGACATTGATCTTTCTCTTCAGCGGCTTCCTCAAACGGCCTGTACTCAACCTTCTCGGGCTTCCCTTCCCAGCTCCATCCGCAGTTGAAACACTTCTTCTGCGGAATCGGCGGGAACGTAGCGATCACAATATTCTGCAGTTCTGCACCGCATTTAGGGCAAGTTTCAATGAGAATGCTCATTCGTTTTTCCTCCGTTCGTAAAAGAACTTGTTGTATGCATCGTAGCGGTCTTGGATGTGTGTCGTCGCAACCGCACCGGCTGTCTGGTCAATCAGGACATCGAAAAAGCATTTTCCGTCTCCGCACGGATGCATTTCTGGACAGCCCGCACGGTAGACACAAGCAGGGCAGAGAACGTCCGATATTTCAGGTTCGATCTCGTGGAGCGCTGCCTTGAAGTCCTCTGCGTACTGTCGCGTCTCTGTTGAGGACTGGCGGCACAAACGTTTCCGCATGGTATCGATTAGTGCCTGAACGTTTGCGTCACCTGTAAAGTCAACAGGCGCGTCCTGCGGCAGTTTATCGCGCGGGATGCCGGTTCTGTCTGAGCGCTGAGACTTGATGTACTTCTCGAACTTGTGTCTGCTCCAGTGGGTAGCGACCCAGCTTTTGATTCCGTGCCACGTCCACTTCACGGAAATGTCCCGAATCGGGCTGTGCTCTGCAATGAGGATCTTCCGTTTGAATTCCGTACTCGGCTCATGGTCGAGCGGCGGCTTGCCGACCGTTGACCGGCAATCGAAAGCGACCTCTATCCAGTCACCCTTGATTTTCGTGATTTCAGTTTTCATCTATACTCCAGCTGCCTCCTCATTCTGATTGCTTCTTCGCTCTGCATGACATCATCTTTGGCCTTTTCGTATCCGACGATTGAGCGGTCCCATGCGACCGGCTGAATATCGCCGAGGTCAATGCGCAGGCCATCTGGGTATCCGTAGTAGAAACCTTTGACCCGAAGCTTTTTGATACACAGCCCCGCATCATACAGACAGTAGTCTCCGATTTTACACGGGATTGTGAGTTTCCGTCCGCCATTCAGAGTCTTCATTTGTTCTCCTTGTCACATGGGCTTCGCAGCCACTCGACGTATTTATCTCGGATGTCCGGGCATTCCCAATCGGTTATTCCGAGACGGCGAAGCATCTCTGCTACTATCCCAGAAACAGATTGGTACAGAATGTCCGCAAGCTGAATGTCATCTGCTTGCCTGATGTATTCGCCATTGGTTAGCGGGTCGGTATCGATTCCTACCTTTGCTCGGTTCGCGGCGCATTCGCTGCCACGATACGCCGCAGTACAGTTCTTGACTGGGCAGTTATAGCAGCCAGATTCCATCATGGGCAGCATGGCCGTCCCTCCTTCTGTTTCTCCAGATACTCTTTCAGCAACTGGCATTCTTCCATACAACTCTTTGACTCCACTTTCCCGTTTTTGTATCCTACGATTGACCCCCATCCATGGTCACATCCATCGCACGGGTTTTTGCCTATTGGCTGTACAAGAGATTCCAATCGTTTTACTTCTGATGCAAGTAACTCAAGTCGTTCTGCGGCAGCTTCATGCAGTTTGATTCTGCACCCTTCCACATTCACGAACGGACACATCGATTCGCAATCAAGTTCCCCGGTCGTGTCATAGCAGCAACGTAGTCCACGGATAATATCGTCCGTTCTCATGCTTTCACCTCATAGCAATCTTTTAAGCCTGGATTCCGTCGGCAGCACGAACATTTCTGGTGACGGCCGTTCCACCTGCACCCGTCGCATTCCCCAAGCGTAATGCAGCCGAAATAGTCAGGATTTTCGTTGATGATCCGATGCAGTTTCAGCAGCGCATATCCGGTTGTGGGCGAAGACTTGTTTTCAATCAGTGCCATGTCCAGATACGCAGTTAAATTGCCAGCGTAGATGTATTTTGTCATCATTGCCGTGAATCACCTCCACAGTCATATTGCAGGAGTTTAACCTACCCCAAGCTTCTTTTTCTTCCGATAAAGCGTCTCTTCCCGGATTCCGAATTCTTCGCAGATCTCGGCAGTCGGGACTTTCAGTCGAAGCAGCTCTTTCAATCGCTCTACGTCGATTTTCTCTCTTGCCCCTTTTCTGGCCTTCTCGGGCTTACCGCCGGACAGACAATCGCAGCACTCTGTATTCGCATATGGACAATGATGGAGGCAGAAGTCGATTTCATCCTGCGTCTCCTGTGAAACCCGCACCGGCTGGTCATCTCTGTAGATGCTATTCCATGGTGCGACGGCCAATCTCAGCACGTCTTCTCGCAAAAATTCCATCGGTTTCTGCCTCCAATTCAAACTTCAACAATTCTAATTCCATGTATCCAGAGCATCAGTTTCCGTTTCAACACGAACTTTGCATAAGGTGCCGAAGATGGATTCCTGTAGCCCTTCGAGTCTTCCACGACTGTCTCTCCATCCTTTTCGTAAACGAAATCGGCAACATATGTCACCTGCCGTTCGAGAAGAATGCGCTTGTCTTTGATTCTCGTTCCGCGTTTCCCGTACTGCTCGACGGTTTTGTACTGTGCCGGAATCAGGAGGTATTCTTTCTGCCATTCCAGATTTTGAATAATTCCCTGCTTTTCCAGAAGCACAAGCTCGTCGTAACGGTCCGCCTCCCGCTTGCTGTCAAAGGTCTTGCCTCCGCGAGTGACCTTCTGGTTTCGCAGTTTTGGCGGTTTGACGGGCTTTTCCTTTTTTCGCGGATTTTCCGGGTTTGCAGTTTCAGTTTTCGGTTTCAAAGCTGCCCGTCGCTGCATTTCCTGTATGAGCTTTTTTTCCGCCTGACGTCTGTAGGGTTCCGGCAGATCAGATAGACTGATTCCTTTTCCCATGAAACAGCCCTCAGATCGTCAGCTCGTAGTCATCACCGCCGGCAAATTCTTCGCCTTCTGCTTCCTGCGGTTCTTCACCCTGCATAGCCTGACAGAGTTCCCAAAATGAATCTACAAATGCCGTATTGAACGCCTTTGTAAATTCCCCTCTGGTGTGAAGGTAGCCCTTGCTCATCGCAGTCGTGAGCGCAGTCCAAAGCCGGTCCGTCATCTCCAACTGATATCCATCACTCTGGATGGCGATCTGCTCAATTCTCAGCTCTGCCCACGTCTTGTTTTCGCCGTCTTTTGTTTTGTACTGTTTGTTTGACCATCTGCCGGCGATTAAGACGTGATCGCCCTTTCGAACACGCTGCGCGATACTGGTTTGTGGGCAGTCCCCTATGGCGAGGACGTTCATGAACTTCTTGTCCTCGTAGGCAATGCCGAACGTGACTTTTGGCATGGGAGGCTTGTTGTCTGACCCCTTTGTGGACTCGATCTTTGCGTCCCGCGTGACCTTGCCCCAGATGAGCATGGTTTCGCAGCACTGCCGTTTTGGATCTTTGGGGTCCTGGATAATCGCACTGCTGATTGGTCTCATCGTTCACCTCATCCGAAAAAGCCATCGTCCGTGTAGGACGTATCGACTGCCTCGGGCTTACTTTCGGTTGCCGCCTTCCGGCGTTTGGCTGGTTCTGCAGGATGTGCCGTTTCCTGCTTTGTCTCGTTGCGGCGGTTCAATTCCTCGCTCACATCATCTGCGTCGAAGAAATCGTCATCCGAAGCCGCGCCGATAGCAGGAGCTGCCGTAGCCGTTCCGACTACCTCGCCGGTGGTCTTGTCCACGTTGATGATTGGCATGTCAGGAATCGCGCCATATTCGGAGTCGTTGTCCATCACATAGCGAACCTCATTGGACAGCGGCGCATAGCCGGAGTTCAGGAGGCTACGGAGAACGGTTTTCTTGCACATTCTGTCCTGACCGTATCCGACGTCATACCATGGCGAGGATTTCCGAATCTTGGCCTCTTCTTCCGCCGTCATTTCGCCAGCAACGAATCTCTCGTACTTTTCACGGTCGAATGCCTGCGAGTATTTTTCAGCATGGAAGATCAGTTTGTTCATCGACCAGAACTCAGATCGGAACATTCCATTCTTCAGCTTGAAATATGCGTAGTATCCGATGATCTGCGCTTTCTCTCGTTCTTCGTCGGTTCCATAGACATCGAAGTCGAATGTAGGCTTTCCTGTCCTGTGATCTCTGCCGGTGTATTCGCCTTCTCTAATGTCCATGCAATCGATATCTTCGTACTGACCAGTTTCCAACGCCAGAGCGATCAAGCCCTTATAGCCGATTACGAATGTGCAGGTCTGCCCATATGGCACAAGATAATAGCCAATGTTGAGAATCAGGCCCATTCCTTCGCCGCGAAGCGCCGCCGCAACGATAGTGCCAGGGTCACATGCTTTTAGCTGCTCTGACGAATTAACGGCAGAAATCAGCGTGGACGTGAATCTCGCCACGACTTTTGCGTCTTTCAATGATTTCTGAATGAGCCCCTGCATCGCATTGGATGTAATCGCATTTGAGAACGTCTGCTTCTGTGCAGGCGGAGTAAGTCTAGTTGTTGCGTTCATATTTCATCCTTTCTCAGTCTCCAAACTTCGGTACGCGGCAGAATCGAATGCCGTTGGCATTCAGCCAATCCCGAAGCTTGAGTTTCTGTCCAGTTGTGACGTACACTCTGAAATCGAGCACTTGAAGCTGCTCTTCCTTTTCATGTTTCTCAGAAACATCGGGAAGCTTTTCCGCATTCAGAAGCGCTTCGGCACGTTTTGCCGCATCTTCTTCCTGCTTCATCTGCGCATAGCGTTCAGCCTGTTCTCGCTGCGCACGGGCTACAGCAGCTTCATGAGCCTCTTGCGCTTCACGTCTCGCACGTTCAGCTGCTTCTTCTGCTGCCTTGCGAGCCTCACGTTCTTTCTTAATGCGATTCAGTTCATTGCCACGCCGCATTGCTGTTCCAAGGTCGAGCGTTTTCTGGTATTCAAGCATGACTTCGCTCTCAAACTCTCCACCTGCTTCCGTAATGGTGGCAACATTATCAGCAACAGCGTTCACAGCCGTCTGGATGTCCGTCTTAGCTGTTTCGATTGCATAGGTAACATTCGTCCAGCGCGGGTTTTCAATCCGTTCAAAGGCGAGCCACGGCTGTGTGTTCACAGAGTTGAAATAGGCTTTCAGCCACTCGCGTTTCTCAGCTTTCCGTTTTTCCTCAAACGCTTTGACCTGGACGTCGATGTTTTTTGCGGCCTCATCGCACATGCCGGAAAGTTCTTTCATCTTCGCCTCAAAGTCGTTGTACGGTTCCAGGTAACGCTTTTTGACCGCAATGCGCTGTTCTGAAATCGCCTTGCTGATTTTGGAAATCTTGGCTTTGTCGGCCTTTGATGCGCCGATGGCATCTTCCGTGACGACCATCGTCTTGTACGCTGCGAGGTTTTCAGACAGCCAGGCTTTCACTTCCTCAAAGTTGAAATCGAGGCTCTGAGGGACAGCCTTATCGAGGTCGATTAGCATCCGGATCTCGGTTGTCTCCATTAAACAGTCACCTCCGGCGTGTCGTATTCTGCGATTTGCTTCAGCGGGAAATAGTCAGGGTTGATGTTCTCGGCCGGCACGTCGACTGCCGTAACGATTGCCCGGTTCTTCCCGCCTGCGGCCGGGACAATCACGCGGTCTCCGACTTTCAGCGGCATCTCCGTGTCGTAGCTGTATCCACGGCCGACGTAAGCCTGGGATTTCTCCCGGTAAAACTTTACCTCCACAATCATTTCGTTCCCTCCATTTTTAAATATTCAAGGTCATTGGCGGCATCTGTCGCTTTTGGATGTACCCCCAGAACGTGTCCGCTTTACCAAGCAGCCACGTAAGATCTTCTTCGTAGTCCGCACGCTCGATTCGGCGTGTTCGTATCGACCAGTCCCCACGGATATCCTGCAGCGCTGCAAAGACATCTACGAAATCCCACCCGGTCGCCAGTAGCTGCCAGTTAGTTTGCGCAAGGTAGTAAATCGGCACGTTTCCATCGGCCCACTTCTCATAGTCAGCTTTTTTCATGAGCTGTCCGGTCTTGATTTCCAAGATACCTCGGCGTCCGTTTTCGTCCGTCAGGTCTCCGTCAAGGGTCGCCGTCAGCCAGGGCCGCTCACTCTGAGCCAGAATGTCGTATGGGAAGTGCTCGACCTGCATTTGCGGATTCATGGCTGCATACAGGTTTCGAAGCGCAGGCTCCATTCGTACTCCGCGTTCTACAACTGCACTGCTGGATATGTCCTTCTGCTTCTTCTGGCCGGTCTTGACCCGCCAGAGTTCCACTGGCGACATCCAAGGAGATAGCCCGCATACTGCCGCAGCATCCGAGCCGCCGATTCCAAGTTCCTGCCGACCTTCTAGCCAGCTCTCACGGTCCTCAAAGTGTTGGCGGATTAGGCTCATACCTGCACCGCCTCTCGCATGTCCTCCCACGGGATATGCGCTTGCCTGCAGATCATGTTGAGCTCACCGAGTGTGAATGTTTCAGGGTCGTTCAACCGTCTACGAGCGGTATTCGCGGAGCAATTCAGCATCTTCGCCACTTGTGGAGCCGATGCATATCCTTTGATGACACGAGCGACTTTGATAAAGTCAGGCTCTTTCTTCTTTAATCGCGGCATCTTTACCCTCCAGTAACAGCCCGATCTTTAGCGCTTTTTTCTTTAAGCGCTATGGCTGAACATCCAAAATATGCTGCGATCTTATCCAGCATGAATGGATGTGGGCTACTTCCATTCAGCCAATTTGCCACGGACGATTGGCTGACGCCGAGATCTTTTGCTAACCTGTACTTAGTCACACCCTTCGTTTCCATCATTTTTTGTAATGTTTCAGGAAAGTTCACAGTTTCACCTCCAAATTGGCTTGACAAGCGCAAGTTGGAGCAGTAAAATCTGAACGTCCAATACAGATCTGCTCCATTTTCATTCCAAAGCATTTTACGATGTTTTGGTGTTTCTGCGTTTGCTCTGTACTCCAAAGTTTACACCATTATTGTCGTGAATGCAACCTTTTTGGAGCAATATTTATAGCCAAACTTGGAGGTGCGTTTTTATGAATTTTCCACAAAACCTAAAGAAACTGATGACTGATCGCAAATTATCAGCCTATAAAATGGCAAATGACTTGCACTGCTCGCAAACCACGATCAGAAATTGGGTCGACGGAAAAACGACTCCGCAGCCACGCACAATTATTCAGCTTTGCGAGTATTTCGATGTTTCCGAAGAAAAACTGCTTGGAAGTTTTCCAGAACAAAAAAATAGCCCCGACATCAAAAACGATGCCGAGACCGAGGAGCTCTACGCTTTATTCAACCAGATGTCTGAATCCAGTCGGACCAAATATATTGAACTTGCTCGCATCTTTGTAGACGCGGAGCGCAAAAACGAAGAAATCTGAGGAACCGTCTTTTATCTTTCACTTCTTTCAACAGCTCTTTGAATCTTTCATCCAGTTCGTCCAGTTCAATTTCATTCTGCATCTTATCCGATTCCGCCACTTATTCCACGTTCCTTTCCAATTCTTACGTTTGTTTCGTGTGTCCTATTTTAAAACGAATGTTCGTAAAAAGCAACTGCTCATATTGCACAAACATTTCGTTTATTTTTCTACTATTTGGATTCCACAATTTATTTGACGGAAAGTTATTTCGTCAGCCCCACCGCCTGTGCCAGAGGCGGCAGGGCATTGCAGCAGACCATATTGCTTTGCCCACTGGATCGCTACGCCTACAGCGTAGCAGACAGGCAGAATTTTGAAAAGATGGAGTTCTGCGGTTTTTACACGAAATTTGCGATTTCAGCATTTCAGTTTTGAAATTTTATTGAAAATCATGCGAATTACCATAGTGTGGCGTAAATCCCCCGGCTTTATCCGTTGGAAATGTCAAGATGGAGGTTATATCTATGAGTGCAATTCAAGAGTTAGCCCCGTATATTGCAAAATATCAGCCAAGCATAAAACGTGCAAAGATGGAAAAGGGATACACCTGCAATGACTTGGTTGAGCTTTCCGGCATATCGAAATCCGCAGTAGAGCGCTTGTGTGATGGAACGCAAGCTGATCCGAAACTGTTTAATGCCGTTGCTCTCTGTAAAGTGCTTGGGTTATCCATCGACAAACTCTTCGGTCTACCATCTTCTGCAGACTCCAGCGCAGAGCTTCGAAAAAAAATCCATGAGATGGAACTGCAAAACCACGAGTTGGAAATGAAACTCTCCAAGACTACCGGCGAGTTGAACGTGTCAAAATCCGAATTTTCTCATCAAAAGGAAAAAGCTGACATGCTTCAAGCGCAGTTGAAAGCACGTCAGCCTGTAATTTACACCCTCCTGTGTCTGTGTGCAACCATGGCCTTCTCGCTACTTTTCTATATTATCCTCGATATCAATGCGCCGGCCGTTGGTTTTATTCAACACGGAAAGATCAGTGTCGTTGCATGGATCGTGATTGCGATGATTTCTGTATCTACTGTTGCTATTTCATGGTCGATCATTAAAGTTATTCAAAAAAAATGAATTTATCTGTCCGCACCCGGTACGTATCCAAAGTCCAAATGGAGGTAATATTTTGAACAACGATTCTTACAAGCGCGATCAAGTGGTGCTGGACAGCCTTGATGCAAATATGCACGAAGCCCCTAAATACGGCATCTGTGCTGACACATTTTATGCCCTAAAGGAAGAGTTTCTTCGTGTCATGCAGGAGCGTGACGAAGCCATTGCGAAGCTGCAGACGCTTCAGGAGGGCCAGCCTCATGAAATGTAAATCTTGCGGCCGCGAAATCGAAGATAATTCCATGTTCTGCAACTGGTGCGGCGAGAAACAGATTAAAGCACGTAAAAAGAAAGACGAGATCAAGATCCCAGCTCCAAGGCAGCTTGCGAGCGGTAGTTGGCGTATTTATCTTGACGCAGAGAAGCAAAGCATTACGGACACCTCAAAGGAAAAGTGTATTGCCAAAGCTAAGGCTATTCGTGCTGGATTCCTGGAAAAAAAGAAACACGCCCCCAAACTAACTGTCGAAGATGCAATCAAGAAGATGATACACGATAAAGATGGGGTTATTTCCCCTTCCACCATACGTGGCTACGACATTGCTCTTCGTCATGGGTTCAAAAAATATATGAAGTGCGATATCTCTTCGCCCATTGATTGGCAGGAAGCGATAAAGGAAGAGGCAGCGCTTGTTTCCGCAAAGACTGTTTTTAATCGCTGGAATGTCATATCAGCCGCTATGCGGCACGTCAAAGTAACCCCACCAGATGTCACACTTCCGAAATACAAAAAAGGTGGTCAGCCATATTTAGATTTTGAGCAGATTCGTGCCTTCATCCCTCTCATCCGAGGAACTACCTGCGAAATCGCAGCTCTCTTGGCGCTTCACTCCTTGCGCTTATCTGAACTCGTAAATCTTAAAGGTCGCGACATTGTTGTTTCAAAACGTGGAACTGCCTTCATCAACGTCTCAGGTTCTCGCGTTCTTGACAAGAATAACAAACTTATCGAAAAGGACACTAACAAGACATACGAATCGACAAGAGAAATTCCGGTTGTGATTCCGCGTCTGCTCGATATTCTTCCAGATGTCGCTCCGGATGATTATATCGTCAAACTCACTCCGCAAGCGATTGGTAAACAGATCAACAAGATTTGCAAAGCAAACGACCTTCCATTGGTTTCCGTTCATGGTCTACGTCGGTCTTTCGCATCTCTCGGTTATCATTTGGGATGGCCCGAACTTCGTACAATGAAATTTGGCGGTTGGACTAATATCAAGACCGTTCATGAGCATTACCTTCATGAGGCACAGAAGGACATGGACAAGAGTACGAAAAAGATGCAGAAGTTCTACAGCGACATTGAGAAGTGTTCAAAGTAGGCTCAGATTCCGTGCCGATTTTCGTGCCGATTTCGGCCAATTTTTTTATTGCGCATATGTCATCTTTCGTGTTTGAAAAGTTCAGTTTTTAGAGTTGTAATTCTGTGGGAATATCCCATGAAGCCCTTGATATGCAAAGAAAAAACCTGCAATCCATTGAGATTGCAGGTTTTTCTTCTTGGCAGGGGATGAGGGATTCGAACCC